>Ga0209645_1000088_pt1 | contig 42907 bp, 79 predicted proteins | sample ETNvirenome_6_30_FD_184070 | JGI IMG/M metagenome (GOLD analysis project Ga0209645, IMG submission 184070) | Marine viral communities from the Pacific Ocean - ETNP_6_30 (SPAdes) (version 2) | ecosystem: Environmental > Aquatic > Marine > Oceanic | place: Pacific Ocean | collected 2013-06-19
TGATTATATTCATAAAGGTATTGCTAGACGATCTTTTAACTTAGGTTGGAAGATTGATAGTAAATTTGAATTAAGTAAGGCAGATGCTGAATTTAAAGACGGTTTACTAAAAATTGCTATTCCATTCACAAAAGGATCAGAATTAAAAACTCTGAAAATTAAATAGGTTTTTCCGCTCTAGGGTTTGATTTTCGAATAATAGTTCGTATATTAATTAAATAAATAAAAAAGTTATAAATGAGTAAAACACTTATTCCACAGAATGACCGTGTACTTGTTAAGCCAATCGATGAAGGCGAACAAATGTACGGTAACATTGTTATCCCTGATATGGGTAAAGAAAAGCCTGAAATGGGAGAAGTAGTTTCTATCGGACCAGGTAGAACTTCTGAATTTGGACATTATATTCCTGTAAAAGCAAAAGTAGGAGATATAGTTCTAGTTCCTAAAATTGGTACTTTACGTATTGATTTTGAAGGAGATGAGTATTATATTGTTCAAGATAAAGAAATTTTAGCAACAGTAAAAGAAACAGAAGATAATGGATAAGAAAATAGTTTTTTCAAAAGAGGCACGTCAAGAGCTTTTAAAAGGAGTAGATAAATTAGCAGATGCTGTAGTTGCTACCTTAGGACCAGCAGGACGAAATGCCATTATAGAACAAGATATGGGTAACCCAGTCTCCACAAAAGATGGAGTTACAGTTGCCAAATCTATCGATTTAGAAGATAGAGTAGAAAATATTGGAGCTCAATTAGTAAAACAGGCTTCCATTAAAACTGCAGATCAAGCAGGAGATGGTACTACTACATCTACTTTACTTGCTAGAGAAATGTATAAGCAAGGATTAGGAGTAATGACAAAAGGTGCTAATGCTGTAGATGTAAAGAGAGGTATAGATGAAGCAGTTAATAAAGTAGTAGATTACTTAGAAGATAGTTTGTCAAAAGAAATAACGGACGAAGAACAGCTCAAACAGGTCGCTACAATTTCAGCTAATAATGATACCGAAGTTGGTGAGTTAATTTCCACAGCCATGGACAAAGTTGGCCGAGATGGAGTTATTACTATTGAAGAGTCACGTACAGGAGAAACCTATCTGGAAACAGTAGAGGGTATGCAATTTAGTAGAGGTTATAAGTCCCCGTACTTTGTGACTGATAATAACTCTATGCAAGCTGTTCTTCGTGATCCGTTAATCTTAATTACTGATAAAAGATTAAATCAAGTAAAAGAACTACTTCCTATCTTAGAAGCAGTTTCTCAACAAAATAAATCATTATTACTTATTGCTGATGATATCGATGGAGAGGCACTCTCTACACTTGTGGTAAATAAGATGAGAGGAATCTTACAAGCAGTAGCAGTTAAAGCTCCTGAATTTGGAGATCGTAAAAAAGCAATCTTAGAAGACATTGCTACATTAACTGGCGGTACTGTAGTATCTACAGAAAAAGGTATGCGATTAGATAAGTTTGATACTAATTGGTTAGGGAAAGCTAAGAAAGTAACAGTAGGTAAAGAAAATACTACTATTATTGATGCTCAAGGTACAGAAGAGACTATTGAGCAGAGAGTAAATGAGATTCGTAATCAAATTGATGAAAGTAATTCTCCGTATGAAATCGAAAAACTACAAGAGAGATTAGCTGCATTTATTGGGGGTGTTGCTATAGTACACGTAGGAGGTCATACTGAAGTAGAAATGAAGGAAAAGAAAGATAGAGTTGATGATGCTCTTCACGCTACTAAAGCTGCTTTAGAAGAAGGTATTTTACCTGGAGGAGGTATCGCTCTTTTAAATGCTTCTAAAATGCTAACAGAATTTATCGGTGATGTAGAAAGCGAAGACCAACAAAAAGGATATGATATTGTAATCCAAGCAACCGAAAAACCTTTCTATCAGATCTTAGAAAATGCTGGTTATAGTAATAAAGAAATAGGAGATATAGAAGAAGATATTATTACAAAAGAAGGCGACCTATGGGCTGGATATAATCCAAGAGAGCAGGAAGTAGTTAATATGTTTAACTCGGGTATTATTGATCCGACTAAAGTTACAAGACTTGCTTTGGAAAATGCAGCCTCAGTAGCCGGTACTATGTTAATTACAGAGACTGTTATCTCTAATATCAAAAAAGAAGAGAATAAAGGAATTGATCCTAGCATGATGATGTAATGGAGAAAATTAAAGAAGTACATTTTACAAACGAGTATGGATTAAAAGATACTTGGACCTATAAGGGTAATAGGTTAATAAAAACAGAATTTAGATACCCTAGAATAATCAAAAAAAAGAAAGATATGAGTGCAAAACAAGAATTATTTGACCAAATTGCTGAGCAGTTTGCAATCCTTCAAGAAAATAATGAAGGTAGTACTAAAGCTTCTCAAGCAAGAGCTAGAAAAGCAGCAGGTGAGATTAAGAAATTAATCACTCCTTATAAGAAAGCTAATATGGCAGAGGTTAAGTAAGTGAGTTAGGAGGGGGCGTTTTCCTCTTCTTGCCACGCGCGAATTTTTAAGACCCTTCCGGAAACGGAGGGGTTTTTATATTGTTGTTTCTACAAGAGTAATGGTTTCTTTGGCAGTAAAGCCTTTATTTAAGTAAAAAGATAACGTAGAAGGTTTGCAGTAGGATATAACTTTCATACCCTTGCAGGTAACCGAGACATAATTCCAACGGGTATCCCATAACTTGCGATAGATGCCCCTACCTCTATAATCGGGTAAGATAAAAGCATCTTCAAATTTAAGAACATTATTAGGAAGAAACGACATATTAATCCAACCAACTTCTTTGCTATCTATAATAGCAACCCAACCACAAGTTGAATGTCTTTGCGGGCCGGGTGTTTGAGTTGGTAATCTATATCCTATAATATTCATGAACTTACAAAGATATAAATAGGTAAAATTTAGATTAGTAGGTTTAAGTAAAGTTTAATTAATTATTAGCTATTTATTAATATACCTAAAAAACTAAGAAAAACATGAGAAATTTATTAGTATTAATAGCGTTTTTATTCGCGCTAAATTCATCGGCACAAGAGATTACAACATATCATGAACTAGAAAATGGACTAGCAAAAGTAGTAGTCTATAATGGTGAAAAAATAGTTCAACAAGGATTTGTAAAGAAAGATGGCGAGCGCTGGATTAACACCGGCAGATGGGTACAGTATGATTTGGATGGCAACATCACCTTAGAAGTTAAATATAAAGAAGGTAAAAGAGAAGAGACTATTGCTTATCAAAATAATAGAGTTATTAAAGTATATAGAAAAAACTAATACTTATTTTCTTTTATAACATTTACGTTTAGACTTGGGACGTCTTTTTCTTTGCTTATAAACTTTTCTTTCAGTAAAAAGCGGAATAGTAAGACTTATAGTTATTCCTCCTAAAGTAGTAGCGAGTACATCTGCATGATCTATATAACCTCCTTGAGATGCATCATACATTTCTTTTAATACTCCAGCAGCAAATGCTGTACATACTCCAGTTATCATAGCTCTATTTTTATCTTGATGTTTATTATATGACCAAACATAACCAGCAGCACCAGCAATATTACCAGCTGCAAAATGCAGTTGCTTATCTGTCTGTTCTACAAAGGTTTGACCGTTGATGAAAAAAGGAATAAAAAAGAATAAGTAAAACAACTTCATATTAAATAAATACAATTAAATTTGTATTTTAAAAACTAATTTCTTATATTTATAAATATGGTAAGAGATTTTGAATTTTTTAACGATGAGTGGAACAAAACCGATATTGAAAACAGTAACGCTATCCTACCAGGAATGGATGGAAGCATTGAAGGTACCTCTTCCGCAAAAGAATAAGAAAAAGTATACTAGAAAAAATAAGCATAAAAATAAAAGTTATGAGTGATTCAATTAAGAAGTATTATGAAATGTTAGAAGATGGTGAGATCTTTGAATCTCCAGATGGAGGTAAAACTGTCTATAAAAGACCATTTGGAGGAGATCCTTTAGTACGTGAATTAGTAGGTAAAGAGCCTGAATACAATGAGGAGATGTGGTTAGATACTTATGCAAATCTTGCACGTCAATATCCTGAAGCTTCTTCTAAACTTCTTAAAGCTTTAACTAACGACGAAGTTTCTGTTAAAAAAGTTTGCGATTAAATATTTAGTTCGTATATTAAAGTTATGGAAGTAGCTTTACCTTTTAAGACTAAATGGTCTAAGCAGTGGATCGAAACTAAACTTAAAAAAAGGTTTTTTAAAAAGCCTTATGATAGGTTTATGTGGTGGAGAAGCTATACTCCTAAGAATAAACCCTTAAGTATTAAAGCTCCATTAATAGATAGAATTATTAACGGAGATTTCGAAGCAGGTCCGTTTTTATTAGAAGTAGAGTTAGTTTACCATACTATGAATGAAAAGTATAAATCTATAATTGGACAGAATGGTGAACCAGACATGGGAAAGTTCCATGCTGAAACTTCTATAGATAGAGCAAGAAAGAAGAGATTACTCGAAGATCATGATAAAGATGAATTTAAAAAACTAGATGATCTAAGAAAGTTATTTAAAAAAGAATTTAGATTAACTGACGAGGAATACGAGAAAGAACTTACTAGAGGATCAGACACTCTAGTTGACTTTTACTATAAACTTGACGATAAGTACGGTAAAAGAAATATAAGAAAATAGGTATAAAAGCCTATTTATTAAACAAATATTAATATTAATAATTTTTTATGAAAACAATTTTAGTTATTATCGGACTTGTAGCTGTTTTAGCAGCAGTTTACTATTTCGGTTTCTACAAAAAAGGAAAAATTAACGACAGAGATGGAGATTTTATTCCTGATGAAGTAGAAGACGCAGTAGAAGATGTTAAAGAAGTTGCTAAAGAAGTTAAGCGTAGAGCTAAACGAGTTAAAGAAGAGGTTAAAGACGTTGTTGACGCTGCTAAAGAAGTAGTTGATCAAGCAGGCGATGTAGCTGCAGCTGCAAAAGGAAAGCCTAGAAGAGGTCGTAAACCAAGAAGAAGTAATAAAAAGAAGTAATGCAGCAACCGCAAATTAATTTTGACATCAGTCAAACACAAGGAGTGGTTTGTGAAGAATGCAACCACGTTCACTTCCAACAAGTTTTAGTAATTCGTAAAGCTTCTGGACTGCTAACAGGAACAGGAAAACCGACTTATGTCCCAATTCCTGTCTTTGCATGCACGAAATGTGGTCATGTTAACGCTGAGTTTCTCCCTAAGGAGGTTAAAGATTTAGACTAACATCTTTTTTTTATATACACATTAGTATGGGGACTTTTCGTCCCCTACTTTTTTTTCCTATTTATTATTAGGAATTCCTTAAATCCGACAGGTAGTTGTATATTGTTTAACTAATACATTTTATTATGGATTTATTGAAGAAAATAGGTTCTTGGGCTGACGCTCTTACACAAATTGGAATAAGTTTAATTGCTTTTGGAGTAGTACTTGAAGTACTATTTGGAGGAGTAGAAATTCCATTTTTACCAAACATCTCAGTAGTAGGAAATATTATGGAGATTTTAGGATCGTTAAGCGCAGAAGGCTTATTAGGACTTGTAGGTGCATTCATACTGTACCACATTCTTAAGAAGAAAGGTTAATTTAAGTAAGTATATAAGAGAGGGCGAAAGCCCTCTTTTAGTTTTAGTAACTTAAAATTAAACAGTATGAAAAGTATAGAAATAGATAAAAAAACTATGACACTGATTAAGGAAATACGTTCAATAAAAAAACCTAAAGAAATCAATCCTTTATTAGAAAAAATAGTAAAATTATTTGAAGACCAACTTTATGGTTTAGATATAAGAATAACTCAATTAAAAGAAGAAAATAAAAGATTAAATAGATTATAAACTGATATAGAGAAATGATGTTTTTAAGCTATTTATATTCAAACACAAGTTTAGTTTACAAAAAAATAGAGAATAACATGAAAAAATTATTACTTTGGTTATGCATGGTGCTACCTTTCTTCAGCATAGCCCAAGAAACAGCACCTACAGTCTTTAGGCTTGATACAAAACAGCTTAACGTTCCTAGCCCTGAACTAATGAGAGTCTATATCCAAACTAGTGTGACTGGTTGGACTGATATAGAAATGGAAGATATAGGAGGTAATGGAATCTACAGAAAACAAATTAATATTAATTATCCAACAGGAGAAAACATTGATGTATTTTATAGATTTAAAATAACATCATTCAGCACTAATGGGCTACCATATACCTTATGGGAAGGAGGTCCTAATGCAGATGAAAGTTGTTTATTTGATATAGCTACTGGTGGAGCTCCTGGAGGACCTGATACCTTAAGAAAAGTAACAGTACCTCAAGAATTAATTGATAATGGTACCTATGTAAATCCAACAGGAGAATATAAACTAACCCACTGTTTTAATGTATGCGGTAATGCTCCTTGCCCACCAGAACCATGTGTAGATGGTTTAACTTCAACTAATGCTTATCAACAATGTTTAAGTGGAGGACAAGCTTTAATAGTATTTGAATGGGATACTGAATGTGAAATAGAATCAGTTGAATATTCTAATGCCGAAGGTGCAGGACCTTTTACATATAATGTTAACCCAGATGCTTTAAATTTTGGAGTATATGCTGGCAATGGACAAATGCCTCCTAACTGGGAAGTAGAACATCAATTAATTGTTAATTTTTTAGATGGAACTCAATCAGACCCTATATACTTTACTCCCGAAGCATGTATAGAAGGGTGTACAGATCCTAACTCAGAATCATACAATCCTTGGGCTACAGTAGATGATGGCTCTTGTTCAGGTACTACTTGTGATGAAGAATTATACCATCAAATCACAATGCAAATTAAGTTAGATAACTGGCCAAATGAAACTAGTTGGACAATGAATAGCGCTGGCGTTATAGGTGAAGCTCCTGTAGGAACTTACGATTTTAATGATATAGGTCAAATTTATACTTATGAGTTCTGTGTTGACAAAACTGCAGGATTTGAATTTATTATTAACGATACTTACGGAGACGGTATAGCAGGTACTACATCAGGAGGTGATATAGATGGATTTGTTAAAATATTTGATTGCAATGGGGATTTAATATGGGAATTACCTGACCCAGATTTTGAATATGTAGCTTATTCTGGTCAGCAATTCGGAGTTGATTGTGAAGGAACAGAAGAGATATTAGGATGTACAGATCCAGCATATCAAGAATATAATCCAGATGCAAATGTAGATGACGGTTCATGTCAGAATTTACATATTATAGGCTGTACAGATCCAAACTCTATCAATTATAATCCAGACGCTACTAAACAAGAATTAGTTCCTGTTTGTGATTATAATTTAATAGTAAGAGATGCTGCTTCAGACGGCTGGGGTAATTCGTATATCGGAGTAGCACAAGGAGGAGTAAGTTTAGGTACCTATACTTTAGGACCTGGAATAGAAGAAGCAATATGGCCTTTATCATTAAATTCTTCTGAAGATGTAGTTGTATACTACTTTGAAGTAGGTAGCCCACAAACTACGCCGGCAGAATTAGAATTCCAAACTTTACAGAATTCTTTTATTATAGAAGGACTAGATGGAGAATTGCTACTATCTGGAGGAACGAATCCATTTGAAAATAACGGACAGGGAGCATTACAGAACTTCGAAGCACCATTCTTTGTTAACTATTCAGCATTACCTTATTGTGGTGATGTTTGTATACCAATCGTTGAAGGATGTACAGATCCAGATTCATTAAATTATAACCCTGAAGCTAATGTAGATGATGGTAGTTGTATTCCTATTATAGAAGGATGTACTAACCCACTAGCATTTAACTACAATCCAGAAGCTACAGTAGATGATGGTTCATGTATACCGGTAGTAGTAGGATGTATGGATCCTGAAGCATTTAATTACGATCCTTTAGCTAATACTCCTGGAGATTGTATACCAGTAATAGAAGGTTGTACAGATCCAGCAGCATTTAATTATAATCCTTTAGCTAATGTAGACGATGGCAGCTGTGTTCCAGTAGTAGAAGGCTGTACTGATCCTAATTCAATTAACTATAATCCGGAAGCAAATGTAGACGATGGAAGTTGTATCCCGATTGTAGAAGGATGTACAGATCCTAGCGCATTCAATTACAATCCTGAAGCTAATGTAGATGATGGAAGCTGTATACCTGTAGTATACGGATGTACAGATCCAGACGCATTTAATTATAATCCTGAAGCTAACACAGATAATGGTACTTGTGAACCAGTAGTATTCGGTTGTACTGACCCAACAGCATTTAACTATAATCCAGATGCAAATACAGACAATGGAACTTGTGTACCGATTATTTATGGGTGTACAGACAATACCGCATTAAATTATAATCCAGATGCAAATACGGAGGATGGTTCTTGTATTCCTATTTTAGCAGGATGTACAGACCCAGATTCGTTTAACTACAATCCATTAGCGAATACTGATGATGGAAGTTGTATTCCTATTGTTTATGGTTGTACAGATCCAAATGCATTTAATTATAACCCAGATGCTAATACAGAAGATTTTAGTTGTATTCCTATCGTATATGGATGTACTGATCCAGATTCAGTAAACTATAATCCAGAAGCGAACGTAGATAATGGAAGTTGTATTACAGCGGTAGTAGGATGTACTGATCCAGAATCATACAACTATAACCCAGAAGCTAACGTTTCTGATCCAGATGCTTGTTTATATGATGCAGGCTGTATTGACGGACCTGGTAATCCTTATTGGCTAAACGATCAATGTTATGCTTGGGTAATTGATGTAGATAATTATTGCTGTGATAACGAATGGGATCCTATTTGTCAAGAAACTTATAACTATTGTGAGAATGGATTCCCAGAAGGATTTGATATAAACGGTATGTTTAGTAGATCGTTTAGAAACATAGTTGTTTACCCTAATCCAACTGAAGGTATAATTAATATCGCTACACCTTTAGATATAACAGTTACTGTACGTGACTTATTAGGAAGAACTATTATTCAAGAATCTAATAATAAGCAAGTTGATCTTAAAAATGCTACACCAGGAGTTTACTTCCTATCGATAAAGCATGAAGACAAAGTATTTAACAAAAGAATAATTAAAGAATAAAATGAGAAAATTATTAATACTATTTTTAGTAATCCCGTTTTTAGGTTTTAGCCAAGAGTCTGAATCTAAATTTAAAAAAGAATTAAAAAAGACTTTTAAATTTTCAACTATCTTTGCTGCTATTAACGGTGGTACATCATTATCAGATAGAAATAATTTCTCGGTTAATACAGGAACTTTAGTTCAAAATGTAATAGAAACTCCTTTTGATTACTCTCTTTCTTTAGGTATTAGAAAGATAGCTCGTTTTCAATATGAAAATAGAGAAAATGTTTTTTATAATGGTACTGAGGAATCTTATTCTGATAATGCTACATTAGGTAGAATTAAAGGATTTGAATTTCTATTTGAAGGAGATTTGAGAAGAATTCAAGGAGTAGAGTACTTAGACCAGCATCACTTCTTAAGATATGTAGCTGATGATTGGGTAGCCAAAGTAGAGTATTTAGTAGGAGGATTTATTGATATAGAGTATTTCCAAGCATCTCAGAGATATAAATATAATTTAACAAAAGAACTATCTTTCAATATTGGTGCAGCTCAGAGACTTGCTCAACCGTATGGATACGATCCATTACAAGAATGGATGTTAAGTAATGGTAACTTACATTATACATGGCTTGCTATACAAGAAGGATATACTGTAGAGTTTGATGGAACAGGAGGAGAAACTTATTATAATCCAAGGGGTGAGGTAGTTGCTACAAGCACAGAAGTTTGGGAAGAAGTAATTATACCTCAAGTATTAGTTGATTATGTAGAAAGAAAACAAGACGCAGCTCCTTTGAGATTAGAGTATTCTCTTATTGCCGGATTCGACTACTATAAATACAGTAAAGATTTCTGGCTTCATGCTTGGGGGAATATTATGCCATTTCATGTGAAAACTGGGGATGAGTTTTCCTTCCATAATTATAATGGAGGACAATGGATAGATTATTCTGGAGGATTAATCTTCGGATATAAATTAACAAAATCATTAGGATTGTTTGCTGAAGGGACTTACAACCAATACTGGAATAGAAACTGGCATAACTTTTCAATGGGGGTAAATTATATTATATTTTAAAAAATGGCTAAACAAGCAAAAGAACTAAGCGAAAATACAAGCTTTACGGTTAGCATTCAAACGTTAATTGGTATTGCATTTGGTATAGCAACAGTAGTAGGTATGTGGTTTGCGTTACAAGCAGATATTGAAGAAGCGAAAGAACTTCCTGCACCACTTCCTCCTGATGTTACGAGAATGGAATACGATATGAAGGATCAGTTGATCCGTCAAACTATCATGACTACTCAAGACGATATTAAGGAGGTTAAAGAAGACCTTAAACGTATCGAAGAGAAGTTAGATGATTTAAGATAATTAAGTATGAAAAGATTATTAATAGTTTCTTTACTTATGATTGTATCTTTACCGATATTTTCACAAGTAGAGGTAAAGTACTTTAATGCTGGATGGAATGCAGCTAATGAAATAGATTGGATAGGAAAATTGACCGATTGTGATATTGAAAGATATGATATAGGAGCAAAGCCAGCCGACGCTGGCAAATTTAAAGTAGTGGTTGTTCCTACAATTATTATTTTCCAAGATGGAGAAGAAGTAGAAAGATACCAAGCTGATATTAGTTTTAAAATGTCAGCAACTAGAGAAGAAGTACAAGATTATATTGATGAACTTATAATGAGTGCATTTTAATTATATCAATATTGTTATATAAAAATAAGTTACTAATTAAATACGTTATATTATGTTAAATTTTTTAAAACGCAATTGGATGGCATTTAAAAACTTATTTGATGACGATAATAACATCAACGAAAAATCAGTAGTTGGCTTTTTAGCTTTTGCTGTAATGGTAATATTTGCAGTAGCTGATTTAGTAACTGGCTATATTGGAAAAGACTTAGTTATTAACGAATTTATTTATGATTCATTCGTATGGATTGTACTAGGTGCATTTGGTATAGCTGAAGTAGGAAAAGTATTTGGTAAAAAAGAGTAGTATGAAAAAGAAAATAGCAGTATTAGCTATAGCAGGAATACTTACTTTTAGTTGCGGTGCTTCTAAACCTTCTTGGGAAAGAAAAGATAGAACACAAGTAACACAAAATGATAGAGCAGTACTAGGAGTACTTCTTTCAGGACTAATCCTTTTTAGTTTACATACTTTTACTACAAGGTAAAATAATTTAAATTTAATATTATGAATTGCTATACAAGAGAACAAATAGAAGCCGCAATGGCTAGTAAAGGGTATAAATACTTTACAGGAAATGGAAAAGATTATGACGTAAATATTATCGGAGTAAGAAATTCAGATACAAAAGGAAGAGTAACTAATGCATTTGATGATTGTGTTACTATATCATATAAAGAAGACGGTGAATGGAAATTCCATTGCTTTCAAGCCACTACAGATCCTGGATCACATTGGGAAGAAAACCTACTTAATAAAAAAGGAGTAGCAATACTTAAACCAGGGCAGTACAGAGGATCTCATAAATTAGGTTTACATCAAGGTAAATACTTAGCTTTAAAACAACAAAAACCGGTAAAAGTCTACAGAGATAATAATAAAGACGGTAAGTACGATTTATTAGAAGAAAATATAGACGAAGGAATATTTGGAATCAATATTCATAGAGCTACAGGAAAAGCAGGAGGTAAATCTGTAAGAGTAGATAAATGGTCTGCAGGTTGTCAAGTCATTGCTGCTAATGATGATTGGCATGTATTTTTAGATATTTGTCAATCAGCTAGAGAAGTATGGGGTAACTCATTTACTTATACCCTTCTGGAAAGTAAAGATATTGCATAATAGTTGCTTATCTAAATTATTTTTCTTAAATTATAGTTATGGCAGATAAAATCGAACAAAAAAAAGATTCGCAAGTATTAGTCTTGCAAGGCGGAGCAGGGAGAGGTCTACAAGGATATCTCCTTTTTGCTATATTAGGAGGCTTTGTTGCATGGATGATATGGGGCCAACCTAAAATAGATGTAGATATAGAAGCATATCAGTTAAAAATTGATCTTTTAGAGAAGAAAGTTGATTCATTAAATACTAAAAATGATCTTCTAGAAAAAGAATCAGATTCTTTATTAGGTAAAATAGACTTCTATACAAACAGAATTAATAAATTAAACGATAGAATTAATGTTATTCGAATTGAAACTAAAAGAAAAATTGATGCTGTTAATCAGTATTCTACTAGTGAGTTACAGCAGTTTTTCACAGACCGTTATAGACTCGACAAAGATAGTATTAACTAAACCAGTCGCTAAATTAGTAATTCAAGATATAGTTGTAGGAGATCAATTAAAAATTCAACTTAAGACTACAGAAGAGTTATTAAATGAAACTAATAATAAATTAGAGACTCAATCTTTACTTGTAGTTAATTTAGAAAGTCAAGTAGACAATTATAAAAGTATGATTTTAGAATTAAACTCTAAAAGTAACATACAAGCACAGTTATCTAAAGATTTAGAAAAAGCTTTAAAAGCACAAAAAAGACGTACTTTCTTATATAAAGTTGGAACAGTTGTAGGAATGACTGGAACTCTACTTTTACTAGTACAAAAATGAAAAATATAAGAAAGGGTTTATTCCCGTTTATCATAGCATTTTCTGCCCTGTCAGTATCAGCATCAGCTGCTTTCTATTCCGTTTATGGATTAAGTAAGTTGTTTGCTGGTGCACAATTCGAAGTTATAATAATGGCTGGTTCATTAGAGATAGCTAAACTAGTTACCGCTTCTCTTCTATATCAGCATTGGAATACTATAAACAAGCTTCTTAGAACGTATTTAACTATCGCTACGGTAGTTTTAGTTTTAATTACTAGTATGGGTATCTATGGTTTTTTAAGTGCTGCTTATCAAGATACTTATAGACAATTGACTATCAAAGATAATCAAACAGCTTTCTTAATGCAAAAGAAAGATTATTATGAATTAGATGTAAACAGATATGATAAAGAACTTGAAAGAATTTCTAATAACATTTCTACTCTTTCCAATGCTAGGTCTCAACAAATCCAGATACGAGACACCTCGGTGGCTGGAGGCGTTAGAACCACAGTATCGACTGCCGAACTTAGGTTGGCACAATCTCGTATTGCAACTGAAGAAGAGAATAGAAAAGCTGTTCAAGCAAAAAGAGAAATAGCAGCAGACAGTTTACAGAAATATCAGTTAGAAATATTAGAATTAGAAAATAATTTTGATGTAGCAGGAGAATTAGGACCATTAGAGTATTTATCAGGTCTTACAGGCACTCCTATGGATAAAATAATTAATATACTTTTATTAGTTATTATATTTGTATTTGATCCGTTAGCGATATCTTTAGTAGTTGCAGCTAATTTTGCTTTCGATAAAGCATTTCCTAAAAAATTAAAAAATCTTTACGGCGAAGATGAAGAAATAGTTAAAGGTTCTGTTCCTGATGGTTTAGAGTTTAATAAAAACTATACACAAAAAGAAGTATCTGATGCCTTTAAACAGATGGACGAAAATAGAATGAATATTATAGGTCAGAATGGTAACGATGGTTTACATTATGAAGAAGAATTTGATGAAGACCATGCTCTTGATCAAGTATTGAATGAAATGGTTGAAGAAAAAAAAGAAGATAATTCTAACGAAACTCCTTATGTTGTAAAAATTTTAAACGAAACAACAAGACAATCTCAAATTCTATATTCTGACGGTACAGTAAGTTGGGTGGATAAAAAAAGTATAGATCCAAATAAAATTCGTTATATGTAGTTTGATTATTGTAAATTATTTCGTATATTATAATAATAAAAAGAACTAAATGAGTAAATTAATAGATATGCTGCGTAAGACAGCAGAAGCAGATAAGGCAAAAGCCTTACTTTCTTTAGATTTATTAAACAATAAAGCAGTCGGTATTGGGGACCACTCTACACTTGACTTCTATAAAAATGCTGAAGAAGCTTTAGCTATGTTAGTAGATGCTGATGACCGATTAGAGGCATTAGAAAAGTACTTTTCCGATAATAGACAAACATTAAACGGTTAAATGAAATTACCTGTAATAAGAACATTAGCTTCGGATGATAAGATTCTTGAAGGTGATTTAAAAACTACTGTTAGAGTATTAGAAAAAATTTCGGAAGCTAGAGGTCTTAAAGATCAAGAGCTTGACGTGATAGGAGAGCTTATTTCTAACTTAGAAGGAGCAAAGATAGTTATAGACGACCATAGACATTACGGGACTCCTTTGAAAGAAGCATTAAATAAGTTTATGAAAAGAGTTATTAATTCAGTAAAGTAAAATAGTTATATGAGTGATAGAGAAATAATGAACGCAAAATCTGCAGGTTGTGATGTTGGACAGTACTTAGATGATAGTATAATCAGTCATAAGCAGTCAAAAGATAAATTATCTAAAAACGAAAAAAAAGCAAGTGAAATACTTAAAGAAGAGTATCCTACTATTTACGATGGTTATATGTCTATCATGGGCGAGCAGCTGGAGTTATTTAGCAAAAAACATTTGGACTACGGTATGCATAATATCACTGCTGGTACTAGCCTTGCTAATGAAGATGAAAGGTCTTTCGCTCTTACAGGATTATGGTATAGAATAAGCGATAAAGTAAATCGCTGGAAGAATATGATAATTACTGGCCGTAAAGCTCAAAACGAAACCCTAATAGATACATATCAAGACCTTACCAACTACGGAATTATTGCTCAGTTAGTTCAAAGAGGTATGTGGAAAAACGATTAAGCTATGCCTAAAAAGCTTCCTAAGGTAGTCAAGGAGGTATGGGAGAGTAAAATCAAACAATCACCTAAGACTAATAAACATATTTCTTATAGTCAACTTTCTAGCTTTGCTACTTGCGAAAAGCAATGGTATTTGACTTACGTAAAAAAATTAGCTCCTTACCAGCCTTCTATCCATGCAGTTTTTGGAACTGCAATGCATGAAACTATTCAATCATGGCTTGAAGTACTTTACCACGATAAAGTAAAATCTGCTAATGAAATGAACTTAGACGCTTTGTTATATGAAAATATGATCAAAGCATATAAAGGACAAAAAGCTCAAAACGGGCATGAGCATTTTACTAACCAAGAAGAGATGAATATGTTCTATTTAGATGGTAAACATATTTTAAACTTTTTGAAGAAAAAAAGAGGTGGATACTTTAGTACTAAGCATACTTATTTAGCAGGTGTAGAGACGCTCTTATACCAAGAGTTACGCCCTGGAGTAATGTTTAAAGGGTTAATAGATTTAGTATTCTATAATGAATATTTAGACGAATGGACCATAATGGACATTAAAACATCTACATCAGGATGGAGCAAATTTGCAAAAAACGATGATAAAAGAAAATCTCAAATTTTATTGTATAAAGAGTTTTTCTCGAAACAATTTAATATTCCAAAAAATAAAATTAATGTAGAGTATTTTATTTTAAAAAGAAAGGTACCTGTTGAGGCAGAATTTGCTTCTATGCAAAGAAGAGTACAGGAATTTAAACCTGGTGACGGTCCTCGTAAAATGAAACAAGCAGTTAACTTAATGGAGAATTTTGTTAGTAAAGCTGTTGATATGAACGGTAACTATATAGAAAAAGATTATCCTACTAATCCATCTAATGATGCTTGTAGATTTTGTGCAATCAAAGAAATGAGGCTGTGTCCTGATGCGGTTTTTTAAAAAAGGTATATATTTATATATGTATATAAAAGTTAAAAGTTATGAGAAATAAAGACAAGAAACTAACATCCGTTAGATTAGATCCAGAGCTTTATGATGAATTCAAATTTCAATGTTTAAAAGATAATTTTTCTTTTCAAAAGCTTGCTTCTCGAGCAATTTATCTTTATCTTAATGATAAGGACTTTCGAATCAAACTACAAAAACAACTACTAAAATAAAAAAGTTACATGAAAGATAAGTTTCGTTATTTAAAGCAAGAAGATCGTAAAAAGATCTTAATACTAAGCGACGATATCAGAATGCATTCCGGAGTAGGGAATATGGCTAAAGAAATCGTTCTTGGAACAGCTCATCATTTTAATTGGGTTAACCTAGGAGCAGCTCTAAAACACCCTGAAGAAGGTAAAGCATTTGATTTATCTCCTGAAGTAAATAAGCAGGTTGGTATAGAAGATTCATACGTTAGATTAATTCCTTCTACAGGATACGGTAATGCTAAAGTAATTAGGAGATTAATTGCAACTGAAAATCCTGATGCTATTTTAATTTTTACAGACCCTAGATACTGGACTTGGCTGTTTGAAATAGAAAGAGAAATTAGATCTAAAATTCCTATCTTTTGGTTAAATATTTGGGATGACTACCCAGCTCCTTTATATAATAAACCTTACTACGAATCTGTAGATGTTCTTATGGCTATTTCAAAACAGACTAAAAATATTAACGAAATAGTTTTAGGAGAAGAAGCAAAAAATAAAATTATAGAATACGTTCCTCATGGTATAAATACCAATCATTTCTTCCCTATCAGAGAAGGAGATGAAAATTATGATAAATTATTAGACTTTAAAAAAGCTATTCTTAAAGGACAAGATATAGACTTTGTTGTATTTTATAATTCAAGAAATATCAGAAGAAAAAGTACTGCTGATAGTATATTAGCTTATAAATTATTTTGTGATAAAATAGGTAAAGAAAAAGCTAAAAAATGTGCTTTTATTCTTCATACAGACCCAAAGGATCAACACGGTACAGATTTAAGAGCAGTGAGAGAAGCTTTTTGTGATCCTGAATATATGAACGTATTCTTCTCATCGGATAAAGTAGATACTGCACAATTAAATTTATTCTATAATATTGCTGATGTAACTATTTTACTTTCATCTAACGAAGGTTGGGGACTATCTCTCACTGAATCTTTAGTTACCGGTACTCCTATTATAGCTAATGTAACTGGTGGAATGCAAGATCAGATGAGATTTTCTAAAGATGGTAAATGGATTGACTTCAGTCCTGAATTTCCGTCTAATCATAGAGGTACAATCAAAGAATATGGCAAATGGGCATTTCCGGTATTTCCATCAAACATCAGCGTAGCAGGTTCAATACCTACACCTTATATATTTGATGATAGATGTTCAGCAGAAGATGCAGCTCAAGCTTTAGAAGAGGTATTTAATCTCTCTAAAGAAGAAAGAGCAGCAGCAGGTCAAGCTGGATATGAATGGGCTACAAGCGAAGAAGCTGGCTTTACTGCTGAAAAAATGTCTAATAAAGTTATTGAGATATTAGATAGAGGGTTTGAAGAATTTATTCCTAGAACTACTTTCGATGTTTATAAAATCGAAGACAGAAAATCAAAGTATATAGAACATAAATTAACAGGTTATTAAAATGAGTAAACCAAGTATAATCATAAGTTGTCCTATCGATACCTATAGTGGGTACGGAGCCAGATCGAGAGATTTCGTTAACGCTTTAATTGACATAGGTAAGTACGACGTTAAAATATTACCTCAAAGATGGGGAGAGACTAGATGGGGTTATTTAAAAGATCATAATGATCAAAAACTACTTCCTAGAATCATAGAAAAGCTTACCCAACAGCCCGATATATGGGTTCAAATATCTGTACCTAATGAATTTCAAAAGGTAGGTAAGTATAATATAGGAGTAACTGCTGGTATAGAAACAACCCTTTGTGACCCTTCGTGGATCAAAGGAGCTAATAATATGGATTTAATTTTAGCATCATCTAACCATTCAGTAGAATCTTTTAACAGAAGTAAATTTGATGTTACTGATGAAAGAACTAAACAAGTTACTCAAAAGATCGAACTTACAACTAAGGTGGAAGTACTATTTGAAGGAGCTGATTTGAGTAAATACTTTCCTACAACCTATAATAAAGACTTAAATAAAGAACTTACTGATTTAAAAAATACTTTAGATGATATACCAGAAAGTTTTTGTTTCTTAACTACCGGGCATTGGATGCAAGGTGTATTCGGAGAAGATAGAAAAAATTTAGGATTTACTTTAAAATCATTTTTAGAAACTTTTAAAAATAAAAAGAATGCTCCAGCTTTAGTGATGAAATGTCATACGATGTCTACTTCAATTATGGATAGAGAACGTATCTTAGATAGAATAGACTCTGTTAGAAAAACTGTTAGAGGTAAATTACCTAACATTTATCTTATACATGGGGAAGTATCTGATGCTGGAATGAATTTAATTTATAATCATAATAAAATTAAAGCTTTAGTTTCTCTACCTAAAGGAGAAGGATTCGGTAGACCATTCTTAGAATTTAGTTTAGTTAATAAACCTATAATTGCTTCATCCTGGTCAGGTCATACTGACTTTTTAAATAAAGATTTTGTAAGATACGTAAAAGGAGAACTTACAAACGTTCATAAATCAGCACAAGTAAAAAATCTTATATTAGCTCAATCACAATGGTTTACTCCTGACTCGGCTGATGTAGGAAGAGCTTATAAAGATATCTATAAGAATTACAAAAAATGGATTACAAATGGTAAAAGACAAGGTCGCCATAGTAGGACTCAATTCTCGTATGAAGCAATGGTATCCACATTAGAATCTATATTAGATAATAACATACCAGAATTTCCTAAACAGATAGAACTTTCTTTACCTAAATTAGAATTACCTCAACTTAAAAAGTTATAATATGAATAAGGATCAATTAGTAGAAGGACCTTTTGGGAGTAATGCTTGTTATGAACAGACCTTCCAACACGAAGGACAAGATATTAAAACCTGGCTTTGTTTTGGTAGCGGCTTTACTACCTCTACTTTAATGACTAAAGGAAGTCCTACAGTTACAAGCGCAATAGAGACATCACCAGAGCTTTATAAAGATTTAATGCATGAAGATAAAGATGGTAGAGTTTGGCTGCCAGCTACTATAACGTTACCAGAAAAAGGAATGGTTTTTATAGACGGTACTGAAAAAAGCAATTGGAGATGGGCTTCTGTTAAGGCTATTCCTATTACAGAAAATGATAAAAAGATTGACAAAAATCAGACACATAAGATGGATATGAAAAATCTCAAACATTATGGGCAAAGAGATTTTATGGATGCATTAGAAAATATAGGATTTTTTGAAGTAGGGTAATGAAAATAAGTTATGCAATAACAGTCTGTAACGAGTTCGTAGAGATACAGACATTAGTAAATTTTTTAAGAGAAAATAAAAGACAGCAAGATGAAATTGTAGTTTTATTTGATCAAAAAAATGGTACTGAAGAGATTGCTAGTTGGTTAGTAAAGCAAAATAAATACCCTAATTTTCAGTTCTGGAGAGGTTTAGATTTCGAAGGACATTTTGCTAATTGGAAAAACAAACTAACATCTTACTGTTCTGGAGATTACATCTTTCAGATAGATGCTGATGAAATACCTCATGATATTTTAATAGAACAGCTTCCAACCATTCTAGAATCTAATCCAGATAATGAAGTGTACCTAGTTCCTAGAGTAAATACAGTTGAAGGTCTAACTCAAGAACATATTACTAAATGGAGATGGAATGTAGATAATCAAGATAGAGTTAACTGGCCTGATTACCAATGGAGAGTTTGGAAAAATAAACCTGAGATTAAGTGGGTAAATAAAGTTCATGAAAGATTAGAAGGATTTAAAACATACGCACCACTTCCAGCTTTACCAGAACTAGCTCTATATCACCCTAAGACTATAGAGAGACAAGAAAAACAAAATGCCTATTACGATACTTTATAGGTATTTTTTAGGTTATTAGAATTATTTTACTTATATTAATAGTATGAAGAAAACTTATATTATAGCAGAAATAGGAATTAATCATCAAGGTGATATTAATATTGCTAAAAGATTAATAGATATTGCAGCAGCAGCAGGCTGTAATGCAGTTAAGTTCCAAAAAAGAAATCCTGACGTTTGTGTACCCGAAGCACAAAAAAATAAACCTAGAAGTTGGCAAGGCGAGGATATGACTTACCTTCAATATAAGTACAAGGTAGAGTTTGGTAAAAAAGAGTATGACGAGATTGATCGTTACTGTAAGCAACAAGGTATAGCTTGGTCAGCTTCTCCTTGGGATATGGATTCTGTAGAGTTTTTACAGCAATATAATTTACCATTCATTAAACTACCTTCAGCCTCTCTAACTGATGACGAATTACTTACAGCATGTGTTGAGAGATTTCCTAAAGTTATTTTCTCGACTGGTATGTCTACTGAAGAAGAAATAGATCATGCTGTAGACACCCTTAGAAAAGCACAGACACTGTATAATAAAAAGAATCCTATCGGCTTACTTCACTGTAACTCTACTTATCCGGCACCAGTGAATGAATTAAACTTGTCAGCTATCAAGACGTTAGCAGATAAGTATACTGATTTTGAAATTGGTTATTCTGGTCATGAATTTAGATTAGGTACTTCAGTAGCAGCAGTTTATTTAGGTGCCTCGATTATTGAAAGACATATTACTTTAGATAGAACTATGGAAGGCTCAGATCATATGGCTTCAGTAGAACCTCAAGGCCTATTTAAATTAGTGTCTGGTATTAGAGAATTAGAACAGGCATATGGTGACGGTAAGATAGTAGTAACCGAATCAGAAAAACCTGTTAGAGAAAAGTTAAGAGGATGATTATATATGTAGATATAGATGAAACTATATGTGACTATCCTATAAAAAGAGATACGTCTAAACCTGGGGATTACTCCACTGCTAGACCTTTAAGTAGTAATATAGATAAAATTAATAGACTGTATGATGAAGGTAATGAAATAATTTACTATACTGCTAGAGGAGCTTTAACCGGTATAGATTATTACGATTTAACTAAACAGCAATTAGAGGATTGGGGAGCTAAACATCATAAACTATCAGTAGGAGAAAAACCTTATTATGATTTATTAATTTGTGATAAAACGAAAAGAATAGAAGAGATATAATGAATAATCTTTTAAAAGCACTTACCGATATAAATTATATAGAAGGAGTTAAGCAATCTTTTGAAGATGAAGGGGCTGTCTTAGAAGATGTTGCTTTTATGAGATATCTAACTTCTTTCACAGACCTTTATATGAATGTAAAAATAGGAGGATGTGAAGCTAAAACTGATATAAGAAATTGTATTAATTTAGATGTTGATGGTATAGTTGCTCCTATGGTAGAAACTCCTTTTGCATTACAGAAGTTTATAGAATCTACATCTAATATCAAAACTAAGAGATACATAAACATAGAAACTAAATCAGCAGTTAATAATATAGAATCTATTTTACACTCTCCTGCTAGTAAGTCATTAAAAGGAATAGTAATAGGAAGAAGTGATCTTGCGAGATCTTACGGTAAAACTAAATCTGAGGTAGATAGTAAAGTCATCTATAATGCAGTAGAAGAAGTATGTAAGGTAGCAAAACCTCTAGGATTAAAAGTAGGTATGGGAGGAAATGTTACAGCAAAAAGTGCTCATTTTATTAGTAACTTATATTATGGATACGGTATTGATTATATAGAAACAAGAAATATTATTTATACAGTTAATTCAGAGAGCATTAAAAAACTTCCTGAATTAATTAAATTAGGTTTAGTATTTGAAAAAGTATGGATGAAATATAAAACTAATAAATATTCTAAATTAGTTGAGGAGTATAGTACTAGATATGAAACTATTAAAAATAGATTAGAATTTTAATATGAAGAAGATAGTTGCTGTAATACCTGTAAGAGCTGGCTCACAAAGAGTCCCTAATAAGAATTTTAAATTATTTTTTAATAATAAAAACCTACTAGAACATAAAATAGAAGTTCTTAAAAAAGTTGAATCATTAGATGAGATTATAGTACATTCTGATTCAAAACTAGCAGAAAAAATAGCTAAAAAGTATAAAGTAAAATTCCAAAAAAGAGAAGAGTACTATGCATCTTCAGAATGTCCAGGAAGTGATTTCTTTGAAAACTTAGCTTTTACAATCAATGCTGATATTATAGTTCATGCTCCCTGTACTTCACCTTTAGTTTCGGCTAAAACATATACAAGTATGATTAATCAGTTTAGCTTAGCTTCTGAACATGATAGTGTGAATACTGTTGCCGACGTAAAAGAGTTTATGTGGTTAGATAATAAACCGCTTAATTATAATCCTTCTACGGCTCCTAACAGTCAAGATCTTCCAGATGTATTAAAGTTAACTTTTGGCTGTAATGTACTTTCTAAACATACTATGCTAGAAAATAAACACGTAGTAGGAAAGAATCCATCTTTTTATATTGTAGATGAAATTGAAGCAGTAGATATAGATACTCCTTTAGATTTTAAATTAGCTCAGTTAATATTAAGTCAAGATAATGGATACATATAAACACTTAACTAGTAAAGGAGAGATATTTGAAACTAGTAATTTACTCTCTTCTCCATCTATCTCTTTTACAGATAAAAATAACTATTATCAATCTGTTAATGGTAAGTCTGTACTAGTAGTAGGGGGAGGTCCAACATCAATGTTATATGATTGGTCTAATTTAGAATATGATCACATTTGGACATTAAATAGCTTTTATCAAAATGATACGTATAAAAATATTCCTTTTGACTTAATACATATAGGTTCGCTAGTAGACACTAACGATAAAAATCTTATTGAATACCTGGACGGTGTAGGCCATAAAGCTCAATTGTATTATGAACTAGCTTTCTATCACGGAGCTAAAAAAGACAGGCTATATTCTTCAGGTATATTAGAAAGATATAAGGAACGTTCTAATTATTATGTAACTGAGTTTAGAGGAAGGATAGGAGGAGCACCTCGTCTTGTATTACTGGCAGCATTTATGGGGGCATCTAATGTATACTTTACAGGTATAGACGGTTATACAAAAGATAATAGAAGGCTACATTCATTCTGGAAAGGTGCCTTAGACGAAATAAGAACTGACATTCCAGCTCAAGCTAAGGAACATGGCGGTGATGCTGCTCATACTTATAATGAATCAGCTATAGATTTTAAAAAATATCTAAATTTACTAAATAAAATTAATAAAGATATTGGGACTACTTTTTATAATTTAGGAGAAGGTCACGAGGCTAATATGATAGGAGATCTATACAGAGACATGCTTCCTTTACCTTCTAAACTCAAACAACTTTAATTATGAAAAAATCAGATAGTATTGCAATAGTAGTTCAAGCAAGACTTAACAGTCAAAGAGTTCCTCAAAAGATGATCAGAGACTTTGCAGGTACTACTTTATTTGATATTGTGCTAGATAAACTTATAGCAGCATTTCCACATAGTAAAGAACATATATGGGCATCAGTTTATGAGGACGAATTAATGACTATCGCTGAAAACAAAGGAGTTAATATTTTCTATAGAAGTAAAGAATCAGCTAATAATGATAATTCATTACAAAAGATTTATGAATGGCATGATAAGTTACCTAACAACTATAAATATGTAATACTAGTATCTGGATGTAATCCTTTACTAAGACCTGAAACTATCGGGAATTTTTATAATCAATTTAAAAATCAAGAAGAAGAAAATTTATTTGCAGTATTTGAAAAAAAGACATATTATTGGAATAAAGAAGGAGCATTAGTTACCCCTTGGCCTGAAGATCAAACTATAATGAATACTAAAGCAGTAGAACCTACTTATGAAGCTGCTCATGTAATGTATGCTTCAAGATTAGATATAATAAAAGAAGATAGGTTTATGGGAGATTTTCAAGCACCTGGAGGCATTAAATTATTTGAAATGGATGAACTAGAAGCTTTTGATATAGATTATGAATGGCAATTTAAAATAGCAGAAAAATTATATGAGTCTTAAAAAATTTATTTCATCCACAGATGATAGTTATAGCAGAATAAAATTACTTAAAGATAAATTCAAAGGTGAAACCATCTATTTAGTTAGTTGCGGTCCTTCCTTAACTACTCATGATAGAGAAAAGTTAATTAAAAAACTTGAAGGTAAAGTAGTTTTAGCTTGTAAGCAATCATACGATTATGTTAAAGAAGTAGCAACATTTCATTTAATGTCTTGTTACTCTTACCAACCCTACGAATATCACTCGGATGAAACCATAGTGCATTGGCAATTAACTGCTATGAATATGCCTTATGAAATTAATCGTATTAAGAATGAATGGAAATCTCCTGCTGATATGATGATACCTTGCTATTCAACACCTTGGGTACAAATGAATCAATCAACAGCTTATAGTAGAAATTTTAAAAATTTTGATTTATACTCAGAAGGAAAAGTTGTATGGGGACCTGGTATTATGTATGAATCAGGTTTTCCTTTAGCAATACATTTAGGGGCAAAAGAAATAGTAACTATAGGTTGGGATATAGGAGATTTATCTAAATTTAAAAAACAAAAAGGATTTAAGTTAGGAGATGATGACTGGGTAAAAGAACATGCACAGTCACTTTATAAAACTCATGCAGGTGCAGGTCCTGATTATGAAGAGTTAAAAGAAACTATTGACAGTACTAAAGAAATGTACGACTACTTTGCTGAAAAAGAAATTAATGTTCGTATACTTTCCGATACTAGTCCAGCAGATGAACGTTTTGAAAGAATAACCTTAGATCAATTATGATAAAAGTTAATAAAAGTAAAATACCTTCTAGTGCGTTTATTCATGAAAGTACTATTATTGAATGTGATTACTTTGAAGTTGGAGAACATACTTATATAGGACCTAATAATAAGATTACTTGCAAAAAATTTGTAGCAGGAGATTACCTCTATATTACCGAAGGAGTAGATATCGGAAGAGGAGGCTGCACAGGACCAAACTCAGAAGTAATTATAGGGGATAATGTAGGTATATTTGAAAGAACTGTTATTAATCCTTCTGATAAAGTTACTATAGGTAATGATGTAGGTATAGGAACAGAATGTTTACTTTGGACTCATGGGGCATGGTTGGATATAACCAAAGGATTTCCTGCCGATTTCGGTCCAATCTCTATAGGAGATAATGTATGGTTTCCGGCTCGTTCTATAATGATGCCTAATACCAAAATAGGGGATAACTGCGTTATAGGATCAGCTTCAATAATAACCAGAGATATACCTTCTGGTTCTTTAGCAATGGGGACACCTTGCAAAGTTATAAAAGAAAATTTTTATCCTAGAGAGGTAAATATAATTCCTTTAATTGAAGAAATAATTAGAGTATGGAATGATAAGTTATGTCCTCATAAAGATATAAAAGATACTAGCGTAGTTTTTGATGGTAGACTTGTTAGTGTATTGTACGAAGGTAAATTAACTTACTTCGATGTAGTTAACAAAAGAACATGGGGAGATACAAATAAAGTATCAGAAGACTTCAGAGATTTCCTGAGACGAAGAGGAATAAAAATATATAATGGACTTCCATTCAAATCTATAAAACCAATTTATATTGAAAACTTTTCTTAATTTTAAAAATATATTAGTATTTTCACCTCATCCTGATGATATAGAGTATTCAGCTTCAGGAACGATTCTAAAATACCCAGATACTTCATTTACTATAATTAATATGACTGAAGGTGGGGATTTCGACAAAACTACTTTCAACGATTATAGAACTAAAGAGGTTGAAAATTTCTGGAAAGGTGTTAGTAATGTAAAAGTAATCTATACAGATGCTGTGCATATGAAATCTAAAACAGAAGATGAGTGGGTAAATTATATAGAAACTAAATTAGACATAAATTCATTTGATATAATAATGACAACTAATCAAATAGATAGTCATTTCGAACACAGACAAACTAGCAGAATAGCAGAAGCTGTTTGTAGAGTATCAAAGGTAGGTATTATAGAATATTTTTCTCCTTCAACTTTAGTAACTTGGAATCCTAATTTATTTGTAGATATTGCAGATCAATATGAAGATAAGTTAGCAAAATTAAAAAACTTTAAAAGTCAAAATCAAAGAAGTTATTTCAAACCTAATCAAATAAGAGGATTTCATACTAATTTTCAAGCATCAAAAAGAGGTTTAGAAATAGTAGAGATGTTTAACCTAAAACAATTATATGTCTAAATTAGCTATAATAGTTAAATCATATCTTCCTGATGCTAATAGAGCAAAAAGATGTATAGCATCTCTTCAGAAGCATAATAAAGATAACATTCCTATATTTTTAGTTATAAAGAAAAGAGAGGAAGAAGATTTTTTAAAGATATTAGATAATATAAAAGTAGAAATAATCTATGATGAAAGTATAGCTCAAACTCCTCCTATGGCAGGATGGCTTTATCAACAAATAATTAAATCTCAATTTTGGGTAACAGGACTTGCTGAAAACTATGTAACTGTAGATAGTGATGTAGTCTTTTTCAAAGATTACTACATTAGTGATTTTATGTTTGATGACGAAACTCCTTATATAGTAATGGGAGAAAGAAAAGACTTTTTAGACGAGGCTTGGAAATTAAAAAGAGTCAATATACATAAAGATTATCAAGACAGAGATATGTTAGGAGCTAGATTAACTAAAGCTACGAAAGCAATAAGAGAATTTATACCTAACAAATATAATAAATTTTACGACTGGGGTACTGCTCCGTATATATTTAACTCAGACGTATGGAAAAGTTTTAATGATAATTATTTAGTTCCTAATAAAATAACGTTTACAGATTTAGCTTTGATACTCAATCAAAAAGGTTTAATGTCAGAAAGTTGTATTTATGGGGAATATTACTTATATTGTAATATGAAGAGAGTACTTCCTTCAAGTCCCTACGTTAAATGTTACCACGATAAAAGTCATTGGGAATGGGATAAAAAACAGGGTATTAGTATAGAAGACTTAAAACCTAATTATTTTGGGTATGCCTTTCAATCTAATTGGGCAGAAGATACTTTAGAATTATGATATTATATCAAGTACATCATATGTGGTACGAAACAGCAATGATAAAAGAATGTTGGGATTCTGTTTTAGCTGCTAAAAAAATTGCTTCTGCTGTACCTATAAAAATTAAGATTTGCTTTAACGAACAAACCTATATTGAAAAACCTCATAGTGGTAAAAAAGTAGAAGAGTTTTTTAAACCTCACTTAAAGCACCCCTTACTAAAAGAATCTGATGTAGAGGTAATTACTAAAACTGATGAAGATGAATTCTACAACATAGCAGATTGGAGAAGAGAAGTATATGAACCAGAAGCTAAATATACAGTTTGGGGTGAAACAGATACCATTCTACCCAGAGATATCTTTGCTATACTAAATCAAATAAATATTAATCAACCTCATGTTCTTACATTAGCAGGAAGACCGATGTGGGATAATAGCTGGGATGTAGTTACTCATGAAAAATTATTAGGGTATTCTAAACCTTGTCAATGTAGAGGCGAACATAGAAAAGATTGTATTGAATTATTAGAAGCACCTTTTAAATATAAAGATTATATTAATCAAGAAGAGTTAGATAGATTTAATGAGGAATCAGGCGATATAAAAATACAACAAGTACCTTGGAAATTAGACGGAAGCACTGTCTGTATATCCAGTAATATGGAAACTCCTTTTATAGCTCCTGGAATGAATTTTGTTAGAGAGGATACATGTTTAGAATATTTTTTAAAAATTAAAAATATTCCTCAAGTTTGCATTAAGACTAGATTAAAAGGACATAATTATAAACATCCTAATAAAAGGATAGGAACAGATGCTACTAGAAATGATGAGGTATTTAAAAAATATGCCGATAAAAGTATAGAAGCTATGCAAAACTTTTTAAAAAATATATAATATGAATAAATTATACGTATTTGGGGATAGTTTTTCCAAAGGATTAGGAATAGTAGACGATGGTCATCAATATGAGCCATACAAAGGCAAAGAAAACTTAATATGGAGCTCATTATTAGCTGATTATTTGAATTTAGAAGAAGTAAATATATCATTTAATGGAATTTCAAATGATATGATATGGGATAATATTATAAACAAATTTGATGATTTTAAATCAGGTGATTACGTTATTATAGGATTGACTAAATTGCCAAGATTTGGAGTTTACAGTTCTGAACATAAACAAGTTGGTTTATTTAACAAAGCTCCAGTAAGGGACACTAATGTAGGTTCTTTCAGACATTATTCTTCATTTGCTAAAGCTGGCTTACAGCTTATTAGAGAAAATATAGGAAGTGTTTTAGAAAATACAGAGGCTAATTTTTCATTTTTAATTAATAGAATTAATTCGTTAGGCTGTGTAGGATATTGTTGGGATGAAACATGGTGGAAAAAATTTGATACTATTAGAAATGAAGTCGGTATTGGGGATGAACACTGGTCTTTAAAAGGTCATCGACAAGTTTTTGAAGTTTTAAAAAAAGAATTAAATAAATGATACAGTTAGGTATAGCAGCATTTTATCATGATTCAGCGGCATGTATAGTTAAAGATGGAAAAGTAATAGCTGCATGTGAAGAAGAAAGGTGGTCTGAGATAAAACATGATCCATCTTTTCCTGCCAAATCTATTACCTGGTGTTTACAAGAAACCGGATATACTATAGATCAAATCGATGAAGTATGTTGGTACGAGAATCCTGAAAATAAAAAAGATAGAGTTCTTAAAATATTTAGTAAACGTCCTATAAGAACATTTTTCATTAGAAAAAGATTTCTTAAAGAGTTTAAAGAAAATAACCCAGTCAAGTTATTAGCCGGATTGGGTTACACAGGTGAGATTAAATATATAGAGCATCATTTAGCCCATGCTGCTTTTTCTTACCTTACTTCTCCATATAAAGATGCTGCAATTCTAACAGTAGACGGGGTAGGTGAATGGCATACAGTAGGAATTTATTACGGTAAAGGTGATAAAATTCAAGAGAAAATGACTATAGATTTTCCTAATTCTCTTGGAATGCTTTACTCTACTATAACATCTTTTTTAGGATTTAAACCTAATGAAGGAGAGTATAAAGTTATGGGGTTAGCTCCTTATGGAGATTCCTCTAAGTATTATGATAAGTTAGATAGGATATTTAAACATACTAGCAATAAATTCTGGATAGATCAGAGATTTTTTCCTTGGGAGTATACAGATAAAATAATGTTTAATAAGAGGTTCTGTAAGCTTTTAAATATACCACCAAGATTGCCGGAAGAGCCTTTAGAGCAAATGCATAAAGATTTAGCAGCAGCGTTACAGAAAATATACGAAAGAGAGTTTTTAAAACTAGTAAAAAAAGCTAAGCATATTACAGGCTCGCAAAATTTAGTACTAGGAGGAGGATGTGCTTACAACGGAGTGGCCAATAACTACGCATACAGTTATTTTAAAAGTTTGCATATACCATTTGCACCATCAGATGCTGGTTCAGCAATAGGAGCATGTTTGTATCATTATAAAGGTAGTAGAAAAGATAATACAAGTCCTTATCTAGGACCATCTTTTACTAATAATAAAGTAAGAGCTATTTTATATAATTTTAAAGATAAAGTAAATTTTTATGAGTTAACTGATACTGAACTTAAAAAAAGAACTGCTGAATTAATAGCAGCTAATAAGATAGTTGCATGGTTCCAAGGAGCTATGGAATTTGGAGCTAGATCATTAGGGAACAGAGCTATACTTGCTAATGCTACAGAAGCTAAAATGAGAGAATGGTTAAACTCAGCTATCAAGAAAAGAGAAAGCTTCAGACCTTTTGCTCCTTCTATTTGTAAAGATGATATGAAAAAGTATTTTAATTTAGTAGAAGCTGTTCCTTATATGAATCAGGTATGCAAAGCTAAGACAGTAGGTAAAACTATTAAGACTTACCCACTACCTGCAGCTACTCATATTGACGGCACAGCAAGAGCACAGACAGTTACAAAAAAGCAAAATAAAAAATATTACGATTTAATTAAAGAAGTAGGTAGAATTACAGGCCACCCGGTGGTTCTCAATACATCTTTTAATCTTAAAGATCAAGTAATCACAAAAGACCCAGTACAAGCTGTAATTAGATATCTTAGCAGCGAAATAGACTACCTAGTTGTAGAAAACTTTTTAATAGAAAAAAAATGATAAAGTATTTAAAACGTAAGTTTCAAGAATGGAAAAAAAATAGAGCGTATGCTCGTAAATTAAAAGAATTAAAAAAACGAGATCCGTTTAATTATAAAAATTTCTAATTAAACAAGTATGATAACATTTTGTATTAGTACATATAATAATTTACCTTACCTTAAACTAGCTATCAAGTCAGTGAGGCAACATTCTCATTGGAAGAATGCTCCATTTATTATACATGCAGAGAACTGTAACGATGGAACTGATAGATGGTTAATAGATAATAAAGATAAATATAATTTAGATGTTTATTTAGATAAGAATGATGATCCAAAAGGTATTGGTGGAGGAATGAATTTCTGTGCTGAAAAAGTTGAAACAGAATACATCATGTTCTTACACTCAGACTTCTATGTTACTCCTAATTGGGATTTAGAATTAATGAAAGTACAAGAAAAGTATAATGATGATAAACTGTGGGTGAATTCCTTTAGAATAGAACCTAATATGTTTAATGATCAAGATAGACCTGGTACACATTTTGTTCCTAAAGATGCTTTTGGCGCTTACCATAATGATTTTAAACCTGAAGGATTATTAGAGTATGCTAAATTGATAGCGTTAAAGAATGACTTTGAAATACCAAAAGGAGAAGGAGTTTCAGGCTTAGTGAAAAAGAGCTGGTGGGATAAGATAGGAGGTAATGATCCATTATTTGCTCCTACTTCTTGGGATGATTATGACTTATTTCTCAGAATGTTAAATGAAGGAGGAAGGTTTTTAATGCCTACTAAATCTATAGTTTGGCATTTTGGAGCTAGAGGTTCTCATAGATTAGAAGAAAATAATAATCAAACATCAGAAAGACAGAGAAAAGCAGAGCAGGTTAATGCTCAAAAATTCTATAATAAATGGGGAGGGTTACCTAAAAAAGATCAATACGGAATGATATGCGGCATACAGTAATAATACCATCTTATAATACTTTAAATCATCTTAAAAATACTTATAAGAGTTTAAAAAAATATGCTCCGGAAGTAGATATTATAGTTATAGATGATGCATCAGAAGATGGAACATGGCAATGGTTAAATAGTTTAAGTGATAGTAAATTACAAATTATAATAGCAGCTGAAAGAAAAGGACATACTTACTGGTATGATGAGGGTATGAGAAATGCTGATACCGATATAGTTTCTATTTTACATTCTGATATGATTATTGGTCCTGGTTATTTTGAGAATATGTTAAAGCATCTCAAAAAAGGTAAGGTAGTTTGTGCTACTAGAATAGAACCTCCAATTCATCCTCCTGGTAAAGAAAAAATAGTAATGAATTTTGGCGACGATCATGATAATTTTATGTGGGAAGCTTTTGAAGAATTTGTTACTAGTGAAGCTAATTCTGTTAAGGATGCTACAACTAAAGGTATTTTTGCTCCATGGATGCTATACAAAGAAGACCATTTTGCTATAGGAGGACATGATCAAAGATTTGCTCCGTATGGTTATGAAGATTCGGATATATTTAATAGATGGATTTTAGCAGGTTATGAAATGGTACAATCTAGAGATTCATTATGCTATCATATGACATGTAGAGGTCATAGATGGAATAAAGGAGTTGGAATAGAAAACTCAGACTATAAAAGTACTATGGAAAGATGTAGAAGAGAGTTTTTAAGGAAATGGAGTGATTGGATTCAAAACGATCCATACCAATTTCCTATAATTTATCCTAAGTACGATTTTGGATTTATAGTTAAAAATTCTTCTGATGTTCAATTAATAGAATTTTTAGAACCTAGATGTAATAATATATACCTGGATCAAAATAGAGAAACTTATATTAAATTAGAGCAAAAAAGATCTATACTAAACTTATCAGAAAGGGTTCTTCCATACGATAATGAGAAGAATAATGAAATTTTAATTACGATTGACGGTAATACTTTTGATCAGCAAGATTATCAAATTATTACGCAACTACCGCAAATTATAAAACAAAGTGGAGAAATAGGCAAATTTCAATTAGGAAATCTATTTATAGACATAATACAATTAAACGAATATCAAAATAATCTCATTAAATTATGAAAAAAAAGTATATAGTAGAGTTTACTGAATCTAATGGATCTACATACGAATTCGAGTTTCTAACTGACGATATTGAATGGTCGATAGAGCAGTACTGTAGAAATAGAAGCATTGTAGAGCACCGCATTCTCAATGAAGGAGCAGGAGGAAGAAAGCAAATGCTATTTGGATAAAAATACTAGCTATTTATTAGTATACTACAAATATTTTTCTTATATTATATAAATGAAAGCAGATAAAAAATTCATATTAGAAGCAGTAAAACAAGTTATATCAGAAGCTGCTAAAATAAAATTTGCAGGACATCAATTTATGTTGAAAGTAGACGTAAATGAAGATCCTCAAAAGAAAGGACTTAAGATACAGTTTATTCCTACTACGTTTGGTCAATTATCTAAAACAGAGCAAAACGATATTGCTATTGAATTAGAAAAAAGATTAGAGGCCGGCTTGGAACAATATGATATGAGAGTTGAAAGAGATAGAAATCTTAAAGATAAAACTATTATAGGATTCTTTGTTTATATTGAATATTTTGATAAGTTAGTTAGAAAAGCTTTATCTGGTCAAAATCCCTCTAACCTACAAGATAAAGAAGTAACCGATGCCGAAATTTAGTTTCAAACCTAAAAGTAGTAACGAATTTATTAAATCAGTAGAAGCCTCTACTAAAGAAGAAGCAATAAATATCTTTGCTAAAATTAAAGTATTAGATACAGATAAGTTTAATAATTTATATGAAGTCATTGAAAGATAATATCAGGAGAGTATTAAAATCAAGATTTGATATAAATTATAGAATTAAACAAAAAGAACCTGATCAAGAAACAATGAATAAGAAAATTTTCATTGAGGTAATCGATCAGCTTAGAAAAATAGAAGATAGAAAAGATTTTCTGGCTGAAGAGATAGGAATGGATATGACAGCATATGAAGATCAGTTCTTCGGTGTTATCGAAAACTTATTTAAATTAGTCTTTAATAAATCCCAACTAGGCCTTATACAAATGTACCTCTACCAACTCATGCCCGACAAAGAGTGGGATGGAACTATTACTGTGGAAGTAGGAAAAGAAGAAGAAACATTACCATTTAAATCTGCAGAAGATGTTTGGAATGTTATAAAAAAGTTTAGTAAATAGTTGCTATAACAGTAATTATTTCATATATTAAGGCATTATTAATTGATAAAGGTTATATATGAATTTGAAAATGATACCATGCCCTAAATGTGGCGACGATTTCCCAGAATTAAGAAAAACTAAGTACGGATACAACTTTTGTGTGAATTGTTCTACCGTTGAACCTGTTGTAGGAATTACCACAGTAGAAGGTTCTGGTGACCATACTTATAATGATATTATTATTATGGATCAAAGTAAAGCTAGAGCTATTGCAGAAAAAGAAGCAGAGCTTTCCGGAAAGAAAGTACATATAGAAATGCTTGATTTTGATAAAGATGAATTTGCTGTATCTCAGTCTATTAAGGAAGAAGTAGATAAGGCATTAGAAGATGATTTAGATTATTAGTATGAAATTTGCATTAATAGCACACGATAATAAGAAAGCAGATATGGTTGCTTTTGTATCAAAGCGATTAGACTTTTTTAATCGAGAAGATGTAGATATAGTAACTACTGGTACTACAGGTAATAAAGTTAAGCATGCTGGTATTAAAAAAGTAGAAGCAGTTAATTCTGGACCTCTAGGAGGAGATGCTGAAATAGCAGCTCAAGTAGTTAGAGGAGAGATTACCGCAGTTATTTTTATGAGAGATCCTTTAGACAAGCATCCTCATGATGTAGATATTAGTATGTTAATGAGATTATGTGATGTACACGGAGTACCTTTAGCTACTAATTATAAAACTGCTTCTATTTTAATTAAATGGTTTAAAAAGAGCTTTTAATGGGTAGACCATCCAAAATACTAAAGAAAGAAGATATACAGAGGGCTATGAAAATGACTCGCTCTAATCGAGCTGCTGCTAGATATCTTCATGTTTCTTTTACGCATTATAAAAAATATGCGAAAATGTATAAGGATGAAGAGAGCGGATCTACTTTGTATGAGCTTCATAAGAATCAAGCCGGAAAAGGTATTCCTAAGTTCCTTTCCAATGGAGGTAAAGAGCCTCCTATTATGGATTTAATCGAAGGAAGAGTCCCAGTAGAGCATTTTGATCCTCAGAAGATTAAACAGAGATTGATATTTGAAGCTCTTATTGAAGAGAAATGCGCTTACTGCGGATTTTCAGAGAGAAGAGTTTTAGATACAAAAGTACCTTTAGTTCTTAATCATAAGGATGGAAATAAAAAGAATTGGAATTTAGATAATTTAGAATTCCTTTGTTATAATCATGCATTCTTATATGCTACTTCTCCTATTACTGATAAGCAAGTAGAAGCTATGGAGGATTATGTTGATAGAAATGTAGAGGAAGTTAATTGGGAGTTAGACGAGCATCACATAGAGCATCTTAAAGAATTAGGACTTTATCAAGAAGAAGAAAAACCAGGAGAGAAATACATAAGCCGTCAGTAACTATTTATTAATATGGCAAAGAAAAAGTTAAATAAATTCTCTACTTTTAAAAAGAAAAAACCTTTAGAAAGAAGAATTGCTGATGATCTAGTTAAGAAATCAGAGCAGAATGAAAAGTTAAGAGAGAAAAATATCAATACTTCTTTTTTAGATTTATTTTAATATGAGTGAAGATTTAATTATAAACTTACTTGCAGCAGGTACTTTAATATTCGCTGTAATATTGAGTATATTAATTAGAAATACTAAAATACATAAGGTATTGACTTTTATATTCTATCCTTTAATAAAATTAAAAGATTGGGTAGATCCGAATTACTGGGCTGGTGAGGTAGGAGAAAAGAGTGGCTTATATGATAAAGCTAGAAACTCTAAAACTCGTAAATGGGTAGATAGTTTAGAAGGCTGGAAATGGTGGACTTGGCAGATAGTAGTAGGATTATTATTTGTAATTGTGATAGAGTTTATATTAAATATGGTAGGCATGACAATGCTACCTTGGAAATAATTTAAAAAAAATTAGTTAGATAGTTGCCTACTAACTTATTTTTTCTTATATTTAAGTATAAATAAAGGTTATGATAAAATGTTGCATATGTAAAGCTCCTATAAAGGACTTTGGTCACAATCCGGAACCTGTAATGAAAAAAGGTAGATGTTGTGAATCATGTAATTTTTCTATAGTAATACCTATAAGAATTAAAAGATTAAATAAAAGTTATGTTTAAAAAATTAAAATCTAATTTACTTACTTACTTGTTTAAGGATTGGGTAAATACCGAAACTGATCTAGAAACTCTTCATATTACTAAAAGTATGATAAACAGAAGAGAAAATATTCTAATAGAAGATGTTAATACTTCTAGAACTATTGTTAAAGGATTTAGAGGATTTAAAAAATAAAGTTATGAAATTTAAAAATTTAGGATTTATTCAACACCCACACGTTTCTGATGCTATCATGGCTCAGGTATTTACTGATAACGGTAAAAGAGTATCTATAGTATGCGGTAAAGGATTATACAGCTCTTCTAGAGATGGTAACAAAGCTGAATGTGAAAGAGTAGAAGATGCTTTAACTTTTGAAGTACTTGTAGATGGAGAAGACGATGTTAGAGGATGGCAGACAAGAGAAGATATAGATAAAATATTAGCAGAGAATTTCTAGATGGCTGAGAAAAGAGGAGATACTGAAAAACTGATTAATGATTTTAATACTGCAGGAGTTCTGGAAGTGTATATGCCTAGACTTAAAGGATGGTATAGAACTACAGCTAAAGATTTTAGATCATTTGATGGTAAAAGAAGAATAACTGAACCGACTAAGATTGAAAAAGGTAATCCTTGGGTTGAGTTAAGAACTTACGATTACCATGGACCGGTATTTCTTTGGGGTACTAACTCTCAACTGCTAGAAGAGACTAATGAAGGGAAAATAGTAACAAGCCCATATTGGGATAAACATAATAAAATATCAGGTAGCCGTGACTAAATTACATTTTGAAAATACACATGAATTTGAAAAAGTATTTAAAGCAAATGATGAAAAAGTAACTGATGCTATGGTTGAAGGGATTCAAGAAGCTTTTATGTTTCATAAAAAATCAGCTGATTTATTCGAAATTACTTTCGATGATGCTGATTTAGTTTATGAGATTTCTTTACCTTCTACTCAATGGGAGTTAGCTTTAGAAACTTGCCTCAATCATTATAGAGATTTAGATCAAGCAGATAAAGCTATTGATACTTATTTGCTTCAAAAAAATATTCGTAAATGGTTAAGCTAATTTATCTAGACGGAGAATATTATCAGCTTGTAAGAGACATAAAAGTAGAACAGGTTATGGGTAATATGGAAGGATTAAAAGCTTGGAGAGATATGCTACATTGTGATCATGTATTAAAATATCAAGGTAAGTACTTAATGGTGAGGAGAGTATTAGACGCAGAGATAGTTTAGAAGTTAGGACCAGTAGCTCAGCTGGATAGAGCATTAGCCTTCTAAGCTAACGGTCGTAGGTTCGAATCCTACCTGGTTCACAAAAAAAATAAAAAAAGTTAGTTAGATAGTTGCCTACTAACTTATTTTTTCTTATATTTAAGTATAGATAATTAATTAAATTTTAAAGGTTATGTCAGATATGATACAAAGTTTTAATAAAGGTTTAGATTCTTACCTTACAAAAGAACAGTTAAGAGAAATTTGTCCGGTAGCATTTGAAAGCGCTCCTACTAACCCTAAAGTTAGTGGTAAGTACTTATTTGTGAATACTGAGCAGATTATAGATGATTTAGATAAGTTAGGTTGGAAACCAGTTAGTGCTGCTATGAGAAAGAGTAGAGGAGTTAATACTATCTTTTCTAAGCATATGGTTACTTTCCAGAATCCTTCTATTAAGATTACTGGTAAAGATGGAGATGATTCTTTTCCTAGAATTATTATGACTAATAGTCATGACGGATTGCAAGCGTTTAAATTTAGCGTTGGTATTTTTAGGTTAGTTTGTTCTAATGGTTTGGTTGTAGCTGACGAGAAATTCTCTGATTTTAAAATACGTCATAAAGGATATACGTTTGCTGAACTTAGAGACGTTGTAGCTAAAGCAGTTCAAGATCTTCCTAATAAGGTAGAGGTGTTAAATAAAATGAGAACTAAAATACTTACTAAAGATGAAAAGCAGAAACTTGCTTTGGACGCTATGCTTATCAGAGCTGGGATTGCTCCTGATTCGGATAAAGCAAAGAAGTTTGAATATGATAATGAGACTATTGAAGATATTTTAGAACCTAAAAGAAATGAAGATAAAGGAGATGATCTTTGGAAAGTCTTTAACGTAATTCAAGAGAAGATTACTCAAGGAGAATTTCATGCAGCTTTGAAAGGAGCTAATACTAAAGTTCGTAAGGTGCGTAAGATTAAGTCTTTTGAAAAAGACCTTCAAGTTAATAAAGAGTTATTTAAACTAGCTACTGCTCTAGTATGATAGAAGTAGTTAAGCATATATTTGGGTTTTGTGGAGAGCATTGGCATCCTAATATTTGGACTGCCTTTGCATCCTCTCCTCTAATAGCTCCGGCTGTATATTTTATTAAATGTAAGTGTGGAGGTTGGTTTAATAAGCATAAAAAAGGTTGTGATCATGAATTGCTGTAAATGTAATAAAAAAATTAATCCTCTCAGAATTAAAGCTTTACCAGAAGCTAAAACCTGTGTTAACTGCTCTACTACCTCAAGATGGTATGTTAGAAATGTTATTTCCGGAAAAACTGAGTATGCTGAAGCAGAAGTAATTAAAGATCCTGTCGCTGCTGAAAGTATTAGAAATATGGATAAAAGATTAGGATGGGGTTCTAATTTAAATAAAGTAAGAAGATAGTATGGAAGAGTTATTTTATATACCTTCGTTAAAGGTAAATGCAAAAGTATCTGATTTAGTTATAGAAGGTAATCATATAGAGATAGAAGGAATTACCTACCAGAGATTGGCTCGTAAACCAAGAGGACGTTCTATAAAAAGAAAATTAAAGAGTTTAAAATCTAATACTAGGATTTTAATTTACTCTTAGTCCGGAAATTTTTTTAAAAAAAGTTAGTAAGATAGTTGCCTACTAACTTATTTTTTCTTATATTTAGATATAATTAAAAATAAAATAAAGGTTATGATTAAAACGGTTAAAATGAAGGATCTTAAATTTGATCCTAGTTTGTTTCTTCCAATGAGAACTGGTCGTGCTATTGACGCTCATTTCTCTAGTACTAAAGGAATTATGAGAGGTACTAACTATGCTATTGTAGGAGATCCTGGAATAGGAAAAACTACTGTAATGTTAGATATCTTGGCTGATCTCCGTAATCAAGGTCAGAAAGTATTATTTATTTCTGGTGAGATGAATAGTATTGATATGTACGGGTATGTTAAACGTTACCCTAAGTTTGGAGATCTGCCTATACTGTTTATGGGGGACTATGCTGAAGATAATTGCTTAGACGTTTTAAATGATATTCTAAAAGAAGGATGGGATGTTGTATTAGTTGACTCTATGGCTGAAATAGTAAATGGAGTAATGGATACTTCTAAAGGATATATGTCTTCTAAAAAAGCTGAGAGTGAAATACTAAACTTATTTGAAAAGCATAATAAAGCTGAAAATGATTTGAATAAAAATACTTGCTTCTTAGTTATTCAGCAGGTTACTAAGATGGGTAACTTTGCCGGAAGTAATAGATTTAAGCATATGATGACTGGAATGGCTCATATGAAATTTACTCCTGATGGAAGAATATTCTACTTTAGTAAAAATCGTAGAGGAGGATTGCATGATGCTCGTATGTTTAATTTAGCTCCTAAAAATAGAGTTGGATGGATGGGAACTTTAGCTATGAATGAAATCGAATAATATGGCTCTTTGGAAAGTAAAAGATGAAATAGTTTTCTCGGATGGTGCTTTGCAGTTAAGTGCTGAAGATATGTCTGGAGTATTTGTGCAGAGGCATTACTATAAAGTACCTTACTCTAATGTAGGTAAGGGTGGTTTTATGATGAGAGATGGAAAGAAAATTCATACTCCTTCATATCAAGAAGTTCATCCGGAAACTACTCATGATGATTTAATAGTAGATAAAAAACCTTTTGAAGAACTATTTGTTGAACCTAAGAGCTGGTCATTTAAATCTGCTTCTTCAGATAAAGAGTATACAGTTAAACTTAAGAGAGACGGTAACCCTTATTGTGACTGCTGGGGTTATATGGCTCATAAGAAATGTAAGCATGTAAAGCAAGTCGCAGAAGAAATTAGTAGTTTATGATAAAAATAGATGTTAAAGTAGGCGATACTATTATGGTAGGTCGTTTTAAGAATAAGAGAACCAAAGTAAAAACCATAGAGTACGATGAGTTTGGTATGCCGGTTATTAATGGCAGACCTGGTTGTACTTTTAGATTAGTACCTAACCCAAGATGATAGTTATGTTATATTATTTACTTATTGGAGTAGTTTGGTCATGGTGGTTAGAAGATTATACTACTTCTAACTTAGACGGTGTATACGGTCAACCATGGATCTGGAAAGAAAGAGCATTTCATATTTTAGTATGGCCTTGGAGCTTTGGCAGGTTCTTATATGAAATTATTAAACAAATAAATAATAATAAATAAAATGAAACATTATTTTAACGAGGGTAAAGAGTATTTAAAGAAAGATGATAAGTTTGATTATCAAGGTAAGTCTAGAAAGCAATATGAAGATAGTGCTTTTATAACTTTTATAGGATTCTTAGGAATTGTAGTTGTGTTAGTTATTGCTAAGATTTTAAATATGTAAGTTATGCAAGGAGAAGAAATAATCAAACAGTTAAAACAAATAAAACAATTAATCAAAGAAGACGCACCTCAAATAGCTATGATGAGGATAGAGTTTCTTATTGATGATATTTTTATGTACAAAAAAAATTGCTTATGAGTATAATAGACATTGATAGATATTATTGGAAAGTAGAAGTAGACGGCGAGGAATGGATAGTAGATGGAGCTTCAGTAAAAGACGTTATAAAGAATGTACTAGTAGAAGAGCCAGATGCCGATATAGATTTAATAGAGAGAACTAATATTAGTAGAGTAATTATTTAAAGTTATGACAATAGATAAAAAGCTTAAGGGGTGGGGGTTTGATATGGACAGCTTGAGGGAGAGTGAGGGGGTGCTTTTCTCCTCTCTCGACCGAAGGTCGCCACGCGCATTTTCAACTAACGTTTCAAATGAAAAGGATGATAATCTACCGGCCGGACTAAGTCCTAACGGCAACCTCTATAATCAAATACCGGCCGAAGAATGGTGTTATTATGCCGGAATGCCATCACCTATGGCGTATACGGATAATAGGTAAAGCTAGTGTCTGAGGTATGTATGATTTTGGTGATACCTTGATATGGGATATAGGTAGAGACCGTAAGAGAGATAAGCTATAAAAGAGAGGTAAACGGTAATCGTTCATTGGAATAGTAGAAGTGTATTAAATAATATATACGTATATGTTTAAATATTTATATAGGTATATTTTTATATAGAGATATATAGAGCGTGTATAAATACACATGATAATGTATAGAAAAGTAAGGAATAGTAACAGGGTTGTGTGTCTCTCTAAAATTTTTTTCTCTATATAGGAAATTCCCGGCATATTCCCGCCGTCCTCACGGTATTCTCACGCCATCCTCACTACGTCCTCACGCCATTGGGACCTCACGCCGTCTTCCCGCCGTATATATGTATATCTCTCCATACGTAAGGGTAAGTAAAAGAATCTATAGATAAGTTGTATGTCTGAAGTATTATTCGTATATTGTCTATATAGGTGTTAATAAAGGTTATACTATGGCAAATACTCCAAAAATAGAAGTCGATACTGCTTACTCAGTAATCCACCCAATGTACAAGAAGGTTATGGCCACGCTTCACTCATGTATCAACATGGAACAGTTAGAGGCTAGTGAAAAATACATTAGTAACTTCCTTAGTTTTATTGAGACAGAAACTCACTTAGGTATATACCCTACAGGTTATAGCAGAACTATACTTTCTTCTTATTATGGTGCTAAACTGAGAGAGGAGTATAATAAGCATGCTAGGACTATAATCAATCAATCAAGTTAGTGCCCATTCAAGCTTTATTCAAGCTTCTCTATTCAACCTATTCAGGGTTTTTATATTCAACCTCTATTCAAGCTTTATTCAACCATTCAACCTATTCAAGCTATATCAAGTAATTCGGGTATTTTATATATGTTGCCTGATTTTTTTAACCTACCCTCTTATTTAGAATCTGTCTAAATTAAAAAAAAGTTTGTGAATTAGTTGCTATAACGGACTTTCGTTCGTATATTTAGGTATATTAATTTAAAAACAATAAAGGTTATGTTAAAAACTATCAATTTAAAAAATTATCGTCCGTTCTATTATTTTAATACTGAATCTAGACTTAATAAGTTAGATAAAGGTAGTATGATTAAGGTTAATGGAGTTACTCATTATAAAATAAAGTAATGATGACTAAAAAGGAACTAAAAAAACAGGAGATAAAAAAAATATTGAATATGCTTATTAAAGAATTCAATATATATAATATCGATAGAGAGTATCAGTATTTTGATTTCTGGGCTGATTATAAAGATCATGTTTTAAGCTTTCAGATGGATACTAGAGATTATAGTATTGCTAGTAGTGATGCTATCAAATTAGCAGGAGATGGGTGGTCTCAAGAAGATATAGATAAACAGATTGCTGCTGCTACATTAGAAGAATTAATGGATAAAAAAATTAGGGAGTTACTTGCTTCCTAATTTCTTTTTTCTTATATTTAGGTATATTAATTAAAAAAGCAATAAAGGTTATGTCAAGACAAATGAATGAATTCGAAGAAAAAGCTCTAAATGAGTTTAACTCTCAAGTTATAGATGGAATGATTTGGGATAGTGAAATAGATAAGTGGGTTCCGGAAGAAGATTATAAGGATAAGCTTACTGTTTATCATGATACTGATGCTCCATCTACTGCAGGATCTTCTTTAAAAGGTTATTTATATGGTCCTAATTATAGTCAATTAGTTAATTTTTTAGGAGAGCCTACTTTTGGACTTTCAGGTGATGATAAATGTCAAGTTGAATGGGTTGTTGAGTTTAATGATGAATTATTTACTATATATGACTGGAAGACTTATAGTGAATATGATACTAAAAATAATTTGACTGAATGGAATATTGGTGGTAAGAGTTATGCTGGAGAGTTGATTGATTATTTAAAGGTTCAGATAGATAAATTAGAATTACCTTTTTAATATGGAGCAAGAATTTAAAAATCTAGTAGATAGCTTAAGAAGCAAGCTAGATAAAGATGAAATAAATGTATATGATTTTTATGAAGAAATAGTATTATATGCAGATAGTTTGTAAAAAAGTTGGAACTTACAATTTTATTTCGTATATTAAGGTATTATTAAAAATTAAAAAATAAAGGTTATGTTAAAATTAAAAGATTCAAAAAAGAAGTTTACTATTATTT
>Ga0209645_1000089_pt1 | contig 42822 bp, 55 predicted proteins | sample ETNvirenome_6_30_FD_184070 | JGI IMG/M metagenome (GOLD analysis project Ga0209645, IMG submission 184070) | Marine viral communities from the Pacific Ocean - ETNP_6_30 (SPAdes) (version 2) | ecosystem: Environmental > Aquatic > Marine > Oceanic | place: Pacific Ocean | collected 2013-06-19
GGACAAGGCTTGAATGTATTTTAAATTCATTATGTCCCGAGTTGCCGTAGCCACGTCCCTGTTCCAAAGAGAGTTGGCACTGCGCAAGCCATCCATCGCTCGCAGGCGAGTGCCAAACTTCATCGTCTTGTCGGACGACAAGTCACGGGTTGCATGAGCATCACTCAAAGCTTTGATGAATTCTTTTACCGCGGGAGGACGTGCGGCATCAGGAGGCACATTGATTTTTGATGTGCCGTCATCTAGCCGCGTGATCGCCATATCCAAAAGCTCTTGATAACGATCGAGGAAAGGCTGCAGCTCTTTTCCAGCCGTGTCCTCTGCATACTTTATGGCTTCGGGGTCTTCGTAGCCGTGCTCTCGTCCTGTTTGAGCCCAGTCAGACTGAAACTCCTCGACGTAAAGAATGTTTTCACCATCTGGGCCAACACGATCTTTCGTGCGCAAATGGAAAATTTGATTTTGCTCGTTTTTGTAGTGTGCGTCCTCGCTGAACATTCGTTCTGGCAGCTTCAATTTAAAGACGTGCTCTCGAGCATTCGTTCCACCGGGTAGCGTAAATTGTGTCCACTTCGCAAAATTGCCCACGCCACCATCTTCAACGTCGCCACCTCTTGCAGCGTAACGCTGTAATTGAATCTCCGCCTCTGAGCCAGATTGCACTGAACCGAAGAAGCCCTCGTCACGAGGCACCATACTCAAAAGTCTGGGGTCACTGTTGGGGTTGAAGGAATAGAACATATCTTCCGTTCCAATCATCGAATACGGTGTTTCGTTACCATCGACAATCAAAGTGATTTTTTGTTCTGGACTCTCGTCGTACAGGATTTTTTCTTGGTCGTAGACGATTTTTCTGAGGACGCCCTGATCTTTCGGTGACAAATCCTCAAACGGTATTTCGGTTTCTATAGTGGAATTGATAAAGTCTAAGACTTGCGATTCGTCAGAGCGCACATAATCGACAAGCTCTTTGTCGTAATACGGATACTCAGAATCAAAAATGTTGGTATGACCGATTCTTAACAATCGGTTGGTGGGGTCTTCGGCTTTTTTCAAAATATCATCATTGAAGACTAATTTTACTTCTCCGATTTTGTCCATGGTGCCGGTTTTTTTGAGAACTGAAATTCCATCCCGCAGGTCGGAAAATCTAAAGTTAGCGTCATCAATAGATTCCATGTCTACGAGAGCGACGACTCGTCCTTCCGAGTTTCTAAACACCCCTAAATTATTTCGAAATGTGTCATCCGGCGCTCCCGGGTCGAATGCTTCATACTTCAAATCAAGTTTTTTGCCGTTTTCATCGACCACTACTGGCACCTGATTTGCTTCTTCGAAAGTTAAAAATTTTCTATCAAAAGATAGGTTCGTAGGTGCCTGTCCTCCGCCGCGCTCATTGTATTCCGTCACCTCAAACTCAATACGATTCTCGTTGATCGCGTCCAAAATCTCTTGCTGAGTGACTTTTTCTTGATTGAACAGCTCATCCAAACCAAGTTCCTTGATTTCCATCTCCTTCACGCCGTTCTTCTTGAAAAACGCACGCGCTTGCTCACCCCGGAGCTCTTTCTGCTCGAGATTCAGGGCAAGCTCCTCCGCTTGACTGTAAAAACCGAACCTGTCTGTCTGAGCTTGCTTGATGGTTCTTCGAATAATTCCCATTTCAAAAAATCTCTACGTTTTCGAGGCTGAGCGCCCCTCCCGAACTCTTTTCTGGGGGTTCTGCCTCAAAAAAGGGACTCAAACCAGCCTCGATTCGTTTGATAGCGTGACTTTTTGCTTTTTGGATAATGCTTTGAGGAATAGGATCGACACCGACACGCAAATTTTGCAATGCGATCCGCTCTTCTTTTGACAGGGTCGGAACCATGGAGGGTATTTCGATTTCTCTACCGCCGATTACAACGCCAACCGAAAGCTCAGTCATCGTTTTGCCGCTATGCTTATTGATGATCGGCCCAATGAAACCTGTTTCGGACTTCAAAGATCCGTCTTGACGATAAGCGTCAGAATTCGAAACTTCTCCGCCCTCAGCATAGTCGGTGCCCAAAGTTTCATTCATGTATTTGATCAATTGGTCTATTTTTTCCGGCGTGTATTCCTCGTACAGCTTGGGATTCATCATCAAAGAGCCTCGCTGAGACTGGTAGTCCAGAGGTTTGCCGGAAACATCGATGATCTGGCTCAATTCTTCGAATATGGAGGGAAACATGACCTCAGGCGGCACTGATTCGACCAGACCGCCAAAGTATTCTTCGCCTTTTTTTGCCGGTATAACCGTGTCATAGCTCATGTGGTAAGGCTCCTCAAACACATCGACCTCGGGATCGGCGCGAAACATGCTCATACCGGCACCGCTGGGCGGTATATCTACCAAATCAGGCCGGGTAAACGTCTCGACCACGTCGTCATACCGCGGGAACCCCACGTTTTGCCAACGCTTCTTCTTCATCTCATCCAGAATGCGTATCCGTAACGCACCAGAGCCCTCCCTCGAGAAGTTCCCTCTGCCAAGAATCTGATCGAAAACGTCCTCGTCCTCCAAACCAACCCATTCAGGGATGCCTTTGACCTTGCCGAAGCCCTCGCGAATGGTTTTGTCGAACGCCCGTAGCTCGCGCTTGGGAATACCGATCGCTGGTATCTGAGCAATCATCGCGGTCAAAGCCGGCGTTGAAAAGTCAATCGACTCCATGCCCAAAGCAGAGTAAATCCCGATCGGCTCCCTGCCAGTCTCTTCCGCGGCCATGCGAATGTTGCCCTGTTTTTTCGCAGCAATGCCGCGCATGGAAGCCCAGCCCTTGCCTGTGCCCGGACTGTCCGCGGAAAACCCTATGCCGCCCTCGGCGAAGATTTCTCGATCGAGCGGGACTCCACGGATCGAACCGATGCCAGCTCCGACGTAAGGCTGGTCAGTGGGATTAGCCATGCGGATCGATCGATCGCCGACGACCGGAACTCCGACCTTGCCGAGCAAGTCCTCAGGGGTAATTATTTTGCGCTCTGTCTCGGGAACACGCTCGACTTCAGACTCCAATCGCATCAACTCGCGCCTGAAAACGGCCGGCGGCCCTTTTTCAATGCTACGAACGTAGGCGTTGGCGCGATCGCGTATCAGCTTCTCAGTAACTGGCTTTCCAGTAGCCTCGTCGAAAGTACCTATCGCTGGGTGTTCCGCAATAAACTGATCTCGAAGCATGGGCAGAGCCTGCTTCTTCGAAAGCTGCGCTTGCTTTTTGGCCTCTTTCTTAATCTGTTTGAGCAGGAGGCTCATCAGGCCGCTTCCTGCTTTGACTCAAAGCTCGATTTCAAAAGCTCAAGCCACTGATCTAGATCCACTACCGCTGTCGCCGAGTTGTTTCGCGCTAAATTTGGGTTGATAGCGTACAGAGGCAAACAAACCCGTATCGGTTTGTTATTGAACTTGTAGATCAAAACCGGCGTGTTGTCTCCGCAGGCGTCACAAACCTGTGTCCACCAAGCGGAGTGCCACCACCATCCAGATTTGTACGCCTTGCACTCGATCGAATGACCGGGCACCTCGATGTCGCAGAGGTTATTCGTCTGATATTGATCCAAATTACGCTTGCAAGAAAAACCAAGGTCGTGCTGATCGGCAAATGCATTGATGCGTTTGACGATATCACGCTCGAAAGTTGCTCCCTTGGTTCTCGAATCAGCCATGGCGCGATCATATGGCGTGTGTTATGAATTGTCACGAGCCGTTATTCTCTCCAGTGGCGGCTCCCTCGGGACTCCTATGCCGCCCTCCTCGGCAAATATCACCTCCGTCCGTTGCCGGGCGTAGGAGTCCCATCTTTTTCGGGCTCAAGGGGAGGTAATCATTTCCGATCGTAATTTTTTGGTGATTGAATCCGCCAAACTCAGCTATAGCGATGCAGCAGCCGCAGTGTCGCTGTAGGGGGGGTGCCCGTGGCCTCCCCACACGCGATTTCGCGGTCGTTTTCGAAAACCATAGAGACCCATTGATTCGCACAGATCGTCGCTTAGATCGAAATTCTGGGGCTCGACCGACAGATTTACAGGCCCGGCACGCCCAGTCAGCACCCAGAGTGACCGTTGTGCTCACAGGGTGCCGCACGGCTGCCCAAAAACCATGGCAAAATCTATCGTAACGCGCTGATTTTTTTATCAAACCTATTATTTTTTGATTTTCGGCAAGTTTTTTTTTGAGAAAGAGGCGGAGCCCTCTTACTCTGTCAAATACTCCGTATTTGCCCCGGAGGCTGCCTAGTGGTCTTTGGGGTCGTAGTCGTCTTTGACGCCTAGCAATTCACTGATGCGGTGCTTGATGTCTTCCTTCGTCATGCGATCGATATTGGCGTTGATGTTCAAATTCTGCGATCGATGCACGGTCAAGCCAGCGAGTTGATTGAGCTCCTTCACCGCACTGACCGCGGCATTGTAAGCTCCGCTTTCGAACGAAGTCTCTGCGATCTTCCAGAGCATCGACCCGGTCTTCTCTGGTGTGATCGCGTATTTCTCACGCAGTTCGTCCTGCTTGATGCGTATCGCTCGAGTGACATGCGGTTGGCTTTTACCATCCAGCATCTTCGATGCGGCCGCGGCTGGAAACGAGAACCCTGCTCTTCGAGCGGCCTCGGTCTGTCCGCAAGCTCCCTCGGTGTAGTGCCAGACGAACGCCGCCTGCATCTCAGTCAGCCCCATCTCTTCGTCTGATTCGAACAAGGCTGGTGGGTTAACTAACTTCGTTGTCGGCTTCCTTGGCCTGCCTCGCTTCGGCTTGTCTTCGCTCATTCGTTCACGTTCTCCGAACTACTCACGGTTGCTCACAACCGCCGAGTATAAAAGTTTGCACAGGGTACAGTGTAGGGTATAGCTCGCCTCCATTAATGGCCTTAAATACAAGGCTTATAAACTTTCATATTTATAAATTTATAAATACTTTTTACAAAGTTTATTAGTACCTTACCCTACCTACTACTCTTACAAACAACATATATATCAAACACTTACAAAGAGTGGGGGCAGGGTACAGTGTAGAGCTTTCGCAAATCTGAATTTATAACGACATTTTTGGTGTCTTGTTATAAGCAAGTGCGCATTGCTATACATTGGCTCGCGACACCGAAATGCCACCCTACCTCACCCTGATGCCACCCTGCTAGAAATCCTCTTCCCGGTACGAAATACGCTTGATGTTAGCGTCTCGACCGTCCTCAACGGGCTCCCAGTTCAAATCATATATCTTGCGACCGTTACTGTATCTCGGTTTGATCCCGTGATCTGCCAGCACGCGAGCGGCTTCCTTAAAGTCCGGCATCCGCGGATTTGCTATGCCCAGATCGCGCAGTAACTGAGTGATCTGAACGGGCTCAGTGAGCTGGCTGTCAAACCGCACCTGCTGCAGGATCATGTCTTCAACAGCACTCTGCGTGCGTGACATCTCGTTGCTGTCCTGCAGCAAAGCTCGCTCGTCGCTCTCCAAAAACCAGTGGGCTCCAGTATCGAGCAGCGTCTCTTTGACCTCGGCCCAGACCTGCTGCATGTCGAGATTGTGGCGGTAGTTGATGTCGTTGACCCGCACCACCCAGAACCTTCGGTTACCTGTCGAATCAACCAAGAACTCGCGTTCGTTGACGCTGCCATAGAACGCCGTTCGTCTCTGGTAACGGCTGAAAGATCGATCGTATGGCAGACGCAGCTCGTCCGTTGACTTCGTCAGAAACGCCTTGAGCTGGTCAATGTCCGCACGTTTGAATGTGCTGCCCAGCTCTCCGAGCTCGCAGATCCAATGGCTCACACACTGCTTCACGCTGTCTTTGTCGCTTGGGTTCAGCGTCGCACCCTCGAGCAGCCACTCGGGATCTGGCGCCAATGTTTTCATCCACCGGGTCTTGCCCAGAGCCTGCTTCCCTACGAACACCAGTATGCCCTCGAGGTTGGCACCCTGATCGCGGCACGCTGCAGCGACGCAACCCAACAACCACTTAGTCATCAATATCTCTTTGAGGCGATTGTCCTCGGCGTCGATCGTATCGAGCAGCTTCTGTAGCCGCGGCTGCTTGTCCCACGGCCGGCTTTCGATCCACTCTTTGACTGGATTGTATTCACGAGCTAACAGCTTGAGATCGAACCTGAGGCGGTCGTGAGGCACGCCGAGCTGTATGCACCGATCTTCAATCTCAGTGATGGCTGCGTCTTCCTCGAGGTCTTTGATGAACCTCGTGTTCGGGATCGTAATGTCCATGCGCTTTTTGATGGTGTTGTAGGCAACATCGATGTGGTTCACGATCAGTACACCGCGGCGGTTTTCCTTCGTGTTCATGATCTCGCCAGTGCCATCCTTACCACCGCGACTGAAGTCGAACTCGGCAGGTACGTTGACCTCGTTCATCACCGGCATCAGCTCGCCTTCAACAGCCTGAGCGGCGTCGTTGTAGTCGCCAATGTCCTCTGGCATCAAAACCTTTGCCTGACCGCCCTGAGTGCGAATCGCCTGCGCGGCCCTGACCGCGTACTTCTCTCCCGTTTTTGACTCGTCAAAATCCGCGATGAAGACGTGCTCAGCAGTGTTGAAATATTCGAAAATTATCTCTGCGACGACTGGCAGGTTTCCCGCACTATGAGCGACAATCACGGGCTGGCCCATGTTTTTGAAATAACTCGCCGCTGTCGCGTATCCCTCGGCGTAGTTGACGACTGGGGAGTCGGCCAAGAGCTCTTTGCCTATGATGAAAAAGCCACCGCCGGATTTGCCTCCGCGCAAAAACTTTTTACCACCATCGTCATCAATAAACTGCAGGGTTTGTATGTGCAGGTTCGCGTTGTACAACGGCATGACCAATTGATTATCTCGCTGCCGTAATCCGTAATTTGCGACGCCTTTGCGCTCAAGGTACGGGTGACTGATCACCTCTATCGACTTGTCCCAAATCGTGTTGGCGCGTTTCGCAGCCTTTGAATATTCGATCTCCTGAGCTTCCCGGTACTGTTGCCGCTGACGCTCAAGCTTCGCCTTTTCTTCCTCCGTTTGTGGGTACTTTTCCGAATTGTCGGACTGCCACTTAGCCAAAGGCTCGGTCGTGCTATGCCGGTAATCCCCGCACCGACCAAAGGGCCTGTCTTGATCGAACCAACATTGATACCAGCCAACGAGCTTGCGCTGGTTGTCTATTCTTATGTAGGCGCGACCTATCTTTCCTCCCTCCACCAGACCACGTTTGGGGTCTGGTTCGAGACCGTTTTCATTGAGAAAAGATAGAAACTCATCACGCAAAGAGCCGCTCAAAGGGCGGCTCATATCTTTTTTGTCCTTGTTTCCTATCTTGAGAGCCATTTTCCACTTTGTTTTGTTGAGAAGGGTGTGTAAAGTACTACAACTTTTTGCACAAACACAAGGAAGGAATCATGGCGCTTACAGTAAACGCTGGTTCTGGTGGCGAGTCGAGCTTTGAGCAAGTGCCACCGGGTTCTTACAAGGCCATTTGTTATCGGCTGGTAGACGCGGGAACCGCGGAGGAAGAATACCAAGGCGAGGTCAACAAACGTCATCGGTTATACATCTTCTGGGAATTACCAGAGCTGAAAATGGATGACGACCGGCCAATGAGCATTTTCGCAGGTTACACGCTTTCGTTGAACGAACGTAGCAATTTGCACCGCGACATCTGTGCTTGGCGAAACAAACCGTTCACCGAGGCAGAGAAGGCCGAGTACGACCTCACGTCTTTACTAGGCAAAGGGTGCAAGTTAAACGTCGGAACAACGGCAAACGGAAACGCCAAGGTAACGTCAGTCAACGCGATGCCAACGGCCTTTGATGACAATGAGGAGCTGAGGAATCTGCCGACCAATAACGAACAAGAGGTCTTTGACCTTGAAGAGTATTGCAAAGAGTGGGAAGGCAACCCGACAGAAATAACAAATAAAATGCTGGATATGCTCGAAACGCTGCCGAACTTTATTCAGTGGCGAGTGCGCGGGTGCGATGAGGTTGGCAAGGAACAGATCGATCCGTGTTTCGAGGTTAGTGCAGCAATAGCACGCTCCAAAAAATCAGCGCCAGTAGAGGGCGGCTTGAAAGACATGGCGCAAAAGTCAACAGACGCCTTCAGTGATTTTGAAGAGGATGTTCCTTTCTAGGGAGACGAGATATGACGACAGATAAAAAAAAGATCCGTACTCGAGTGATAGAGTATTTGGAGAAAAATCCTGACGCCAAGGCGCCTGAAGTTTCGGCGCAGACTGGAGTAAGTCCGAGTTACTGCTACAAAGTAATCGCGGAGCTCTCCGGGGCTACAATTCCAAAACCGAAACCTTCTCGCAAGCGTCCGATCAGGGCCAAGAAAGTCTCAAGTAGTACGAGCGATGGGAGCACGGCGAGTTACTACGAGCTGCCGAAGTTCGCGAAAGAGTTGCAGCATTTGATTTCTCACAAGAACATGAATGCGCAGATCGGTGAAATTTTCCGTGCGTGTTATCGGATGGGAGAGGCTTCGCATAGCGACGAATTACGCGATGCAAAGAAAATTTTATTTTATGCAAAAGCAGAAGTGGCGAGGTTGGAAAAAAATAAACCATGAGACTACGCACCTTGTTTACAGGTAAGACTATGCACGTCCCAATCTTCACGGGTTGGGCTTTGTTCGCAGCGTTCTTTGTGGGCCTTTGTTTCGGCCGGTTGATCTGGGGTTAGTATGGATTTCAAGGTAGGTGTCTACGAAGACTTAGACTATCCGACTTACGCTTCGATACCCGCTTGGCGATCTCACGATCTCACCGAGCTGATCAAGTGCCCGTTTAGTTGGCGGAATAAGCGCGACATATCGGATTCTCCGGCGCTGCATGAGGGCCGCGTGCAGCACACAGTTTTTTTGGAGCTCGATAAATTTTTCGATGAGTTTGCGATCGAGCCAGCGGTTGATAAACGAACCAAGGCTGGCAAGGCAGAATACAATGAGTGGCTGGAGACTCTCGGTGATCGCACGCCGTGCAAGCAAGATTTGTACGACGTGTGCATGGAGAGGCGCGAGGTAGTCAAAGATTTCATTCCAACGGATCAGGACAAGGTCGAACTGACGCTCTGCTTCGAGTGGCACGGTCAGCCCTGTAAAGGTAAATTGGATTGGTGGACAGGCACGGACATTTGGGACTTGAAAACGTGCCGGGACGCAAGTCCGTCCGGCTTTCGATCTGCGATCAATAACTTCCGCTACTATCAACAAGCGGCATATTATTTGACGGCCGTCAGAGCTCTAGGAATGCGTGCAGACAGGTTTTACTTCTTAGCACAGGAAAAGGCCCATCCTTATCCATACGGCGTCTACACGCTTAGTGACGAGGCTATAGAGTATGGTATCGCAAAGAATGAGCAGGCGATGGCGATAGGCTTGGATTGCACAAAGCGTGATGAGTGGCTGCCGTTCAATCGAGATCAATACGTTGAGTTTGGTATCGATGAACTCCGCTGAGCAAGAGCGGCAGTGGGCGGAGGACAAAAAGCTTCATGCGGCTCGCTGGGCTTGGCGTAACCGCCGACGGTACACGCCTCGTAGGATTACATGGGAGCGGTGGTTCGAAAAAAAGTTTGGAGAGCCTCTGCAAAAGTACGCTGAGCGAATGATCGAGAAAAAAGATAGAGGTGTCCCTCAAAAAGAATTTGCGGGTGAAAACCGCGAGTAGGCCAAGGAATCCACTCCTGTTGCACTGTTCCCGTCCAGTGGGCCGATCGGCGGGGCCTTTACCAGAGTTGTACGAATGAAAAAATACTATCTAAAGGTGCGATCGACACGCGAGGCGGAGTTCGAGGTGATGGCTGAAACCATGGAGGAGGCGCACTCAAAATTTCGTAACGGCTACGACAACGCGATCGTCAGGATGTGGTCAGAGCCAGAGCAACAAATTTTGGACGTTAGGATTTTACCGGAGGGCGACGATTAGAAAAATCCGCCGATCCCTCTCATCATCGTCGGCATTGCACGCATGAATTGGTTCGGCATCAAGGTGCCAATACCCCGTTGCAAAAATCCCATAAAATTTGTGTTTGGAGATGGTGAGGGACGGTCTGCCTCACTACGGGCCACTCTGCCCTCACCAGCCTTGCCTTGGGACTGGAAAAAATCTTTCATGGCGGCACTAGCAGCTCGTTGCTGATCCATCGGTGACATCGTTGGCATCCCGCCACCAAGACTGCCATACATGCCCATGCCTTGAGGGGATCCCATGAACTGTTGGGGGCTTCCGCCAAACATGCCGGGCATCATGCCGCCCATTTGCGGACGGCCGCCACCAAACATGCCCGGCATCATCGGAGCGGGGGCACCGAACATGCCTTGGGGGGATCCCATGAATTGTTGAGGGGCACCACCGCCAAAGAAACCACCGCCCATCGGCTGAGGTTGCGACATGCCGCCGCCAAAGAAACCACCGCCCATCGGCTGATTGTAAAGATTCATCCTAGAACCTGTGGGTGCGCCAAACATAGTCGAGCCTCTTTTATCAAGCGGTGTCGATAGAGATTTTGCGTCCTTTGGGTTGGCAGGTCAACAGGACAGGAAAGCCAAAAGGGTTGACTCTTGGCTTTCTGTCTGGGCCGCCTACGCGACCTCATCGCTCAGAATGTATGCCTTGGTGGGCCGCTTGTAGAAGCCGAACTTGTCATCGTCAGCGGATGGTTCGACTGCCGCAAAAAACATCACACGAAATCCCCGCTTCGCGTATATGTCTTTAGGAATGCTGCCCCAGACCTTGAATCCGCGGTCATCCTTGACAAGCATTTTCCAAGTGGAGCCGTAATAGCCCTCTTGCAGCTTGGTCGCAAGAATTTCCCCCACAATCTCGATGCGCCCGGTAGGGCAAGGCTCAGCGGCATCTCGCTCAGCCTGCTCCGCGGCGCGTTGAGCAGCAGCGGCTGCAACCTTCGGAGCCTCAAGGTAAGACTCGATAGCGTCAGCTACGTCCTTGCAACGCTCATCAATATAGACGTAGACCATCTGCTCGCCGTCGCGATCCTCGAATGGCTTACCAGTGTGAATGTCAACCATGCCCGACAGCGCCTCGATGACAGCATCAGCTCGCTCTGGAGTTATGTAGGTGACGCGGCGTAGGGGGGAGCCAGTGCGCTTGTCAGCGTAGTCGCTGCAAAACAGTTTGATCTGCTTGCTCCAAGGCAAGAATTCTCCGGCCATAAATACACCGTCAAACTCTTTTTGGACTACGCCGTCGCTGTCGAAAAGATACCACTCCCAGTAATAGTTGTCGCAAGGGGCGTGCATACCAGCGGCGCTGACCGTCGGCTCGACACCGTGATTCTCATCGACGTTCTTTTGAATTCTAGCGTCCCGCGCAGCACGAGCTGCAGCAGATCGAGCGTCGAACTGCTCGATGCGAGCGGTTACGGTTTGAACGAGTTGTTGTAAATCTTCCATGATGTCGTCCTTCCTTCGTTGTTGATGGCCACAATTATACAGGCATCGTGTCGATGTGCAACACTTTATACAACTATTTACTAGGGATCTTCCAGCAATAATTCTTTGTTTTCGAGCAAACGCTTGCGATCGTGTAACCAAAACACCAACAGGTAACGGTCGCCTGAAGTCACAGGCAAGCCGCGGTGCATATTGCTGAAGGAGGGGAAAATCAATCCGTGTCCTGTAGGCAGCGGATTCAGCACGCCATGGTTATGGAACTCAGTGCCACCGCCGACGTAATCGCCCGTGTTCAGCGGAACCACGACAGAAATGTCGGCGCTCTCGTCATGATGCCAAGCGCCCTGAACCTTCTCTTTGATGTTGTAGTTAGCGATCTGCACTGACGATATCTCAGCGCAGTCGCGTTGATATAGACACCAAAAGATAGGGTTGAGGACGTTTTGCACGATGAACCACATGGTTCGATACAGCTCTGGAACATGCTCTCGAAGTACGATCTCGGGGATCTGTCGCAGGATATCCTCATCCTGATTGGGCTCGAAACCAATCTCTTTGCGCATATGGCCGAGCTCTTCAACGAGGAGCTTGCAATACTGCCTGCGCAGTAACGGCACCTTCCAAATATCAGGGAAGACCCGCTTACAATGATTCATCAACGGGAGCTTTTTCAAGCTTTCAACTCCCTGCTTAGACCTGAACCTAGCGATGTCTGGCATCGACTCCTGCACGGATTCGTACAAAGGCTGATTGACCATCCAATGACTTTGCATCGATAAGAGATAGTTTTTGAGCTTATACATGATTGTTGTGCAAATTTATGGAACTCGTTACACTATATCAAATTTTACGGCAGGAAAGTCATGGAAACGATTGAAAAGCCTTCTGCCCCTCAGCGGCAAAAGCGCAAATCATTGGCGGTCGATCAAGCCACTTACGATCTTTTGGAGGAGATTTGCGTCAAGCAATACCGATCAAGAATTGATCAGTTAAAGGTTTTGATTGAGAACGAACATGATCGTCTTTTTCGGGGAGAAAACCGTTGAGCATATTTAAGCGGAACAAGCCCTCCGTGCCACAAACTTACAGGCCGGTCATGGAGGCTGAGGAAGTGATCGACCTGTTCAGTCGTATGACTTTGCACCAGCAAGCCGCGTTGATGAGGCTAACAAGTCGTAACCTCATGATGGATATCAACGGTGAGTTCCATATGGGATACGATTTTGATTGGAATGTGCAGGGCGCAATGATTATTGCGTCGCCGGCTGAACCAGAAGATTTTATGGTTACACCAGAGCAGCAATCCCTGCTAAGTTCTGACGCCTCATAGCCAACTCTCGATCTTCTGCGTCGGGCAAAATCGTGGGAGACATTGCTGGGTTGAAGTCCATCGCTGGGGCGCTAGTAGGTAACGGCGCGAACCTCACAGGATCTATCATAGATTGAGGCTGGCTTTGAAGTTCCTGTATTTGACGCCGCAAACTTTCGAAGTCATCTGCGGTGGGTTGAGGTTGCTCGGGCTGACGATCCATCAGCTCTTCTGCTCCTGCTTCTGTTGCTCGCAGCCCACCCTGTCCAATGGTCTGTATTCCCCGAAGTTTTTTGGTGAACTCTGGGCTCGACAAAATGTTAAAAGTTTCTTCAAATAAATCTTGAGGATTCGGGTCATCCAACAAAGCATTCACTAAACGATCGTGATAAGCCTCGGTTTGTTTTTGTGCCACGCGCTTCAAATACTCGTCGCCAAAATTACCGATCAATAATCTTTGTCCGCCGCGCAAAAGCGTAACCAGCAAGCTTCTCGCGTCCGATGAAATATTGCTTGCTTCATCAGCCAACATTTCCGCCGTTGCGCCGAACGGTTGAGTGGGGGATGCGCTTCTGGGCACCTTGTTCATTGCCAAACCCATGAGGTCGATCATCTTGTAGAAAGCATCAAACTCTTCAGGCTCAAACAATTCTTGCAACATTGCTCGCTGTTTTGGGGTCGCAAAAAAACGCTGGTAGCTTGGAATGCCCTCCTCCAACGCCTGCGTCTTAGTAAACCGATCGAGCTGGTCATTGATGTAAAACTTTTTTACATCCTGCCAAACGTCCGGTGCAGCGGTCTGCAGTACACGCTTTGCATTCCGCATCGAGCGAGTCGAGACTGAAGGATCAAAAACATCTTTCATGGCCTTAGCGACTCGAGTGTCTGGGCTCTCGAAAAGTTTCGCAATCGTGCCTATCGCAGATCGCTCAGTTGCTTGCAAGTTAGGTTTTGTGGGGTCGTAAACTCGGCGAGCTAACTCGTAAAGAGGATCTGCGGCATCAAGGGCATCAGTCACGCTTTCGCGGAAAGCAACGACCTCACCTGCAATTGCGGTATCAAGATTCGCTTTTACAATCGCTTCCATGTCTGTCGTGCGACGATCGTGAATGTCCATTAGGTTCGTAAGCGGGTATTCGACCTCCACCTCTTGCATGAGTGCCTCGCCCTGATTGCCGAGCTTTTGCGTGCCATCTGCGTTCAGTATGGGTTGTTCTTCAATTCTTTTTTCCATCAAACTTTCACGGAAATCTCGAGCAGCTTGTCGCAATGTTTCGGGTCTTTTCGTGTCGTTAATGATCCCGTCCAGCCTTGCAATCACAGGAGACAGATCAACCTCTGGCTGTTCTGGAGCGTTGCGTATCGTGTCGTACAACACTGCAGACCTTTCTTTACGCCGGTTAGTGAGCTCTTTCATGACCTCTCGACCTGCCTGCACCATACGCTCTTGAACAGACCCAAAGGCTTGCCCTGTGGCACTGGAGCCAATCTTGTCGGCAAAAGCGTTGATGGCTTCCCTGATTTTGGCCGCACGAGAACCATACATCTGTTGGATTTTTACGATCTGTGGCTGTTTGCTTAGGAAGTATTGAAGCTGCACGGCTCTGGCGCCTTGAGCGATGTCCGCCGCCTCCGCCGGGGTGAGTTTAAAACCGAGCTTGGCAGCTTCATCGATTGTGCCTTGCACTCCCGCTCTGAGGTTTATGAGATATTTGAGAGAGTCTTCGCGGCCTCGGAATTTTGTAAACAATTCTCTAACGGGGCCGGCACCGAATGGTATGGCAGAGAAAGCCACAGAGACGCCCAAGTCTTTTGCCGCGGCCTCCATTTCTTCTGGAGGCAAATTGTAAAACTGGTCAATCAGAAGCTGCCGAGCGGTTCTAGCTGTTGCGCCTGTCGCTGCAGCACCACCCGCGCCACCGATGGCGGTTGAGCCCAAAACAATGGTCGCGAGCGCGGCTGGGTGCTTTACTGGCGATTTCTGAGCTAATTGCACGCCTTTTTCGAATCCCTTTTCTGCGCCCAATATTGCGCCAGTCATGTCTAATGCGACTGTCGTTGCAGGCACGATGTTGGGATAAATATATTGGTCGAGAATGCCAGCATCTTCTGGCCGTTCGAACTCTCGGCGTAAGTTGTTCTCTTTGTCTCGATAGAAAATGTCGCCATCAATCATTTGATAACGCTCAACGGCGTTGGGATCATCTGGGAAACGCTCTGATGCTAAGAACTGAAGCATCACGTCGTCGTCAAAAAACAACGCAGCTTTTGCTTTGCGCAGAGCATAATCTGGATCATTCAACGCAGAGTTTCTTGCTTCAATTTCTTTCTGCAAACTTTCAAAAGATTCTGCCATCGTTATTGCCGCTCTAAAGCCTCTCTGAGTTTATCGGCCTCCTCCTGTGTAATAGTGCCAGCCTCAAGAGCCCTAGCTATCCTTTCTTCCAAGCTCTCCTCGGTGGAGGCCATGCGTTGGTTTATCTCGGCCTGCTGGCGCAAATAATTATTGAACCGGGCATCGAAAGGGCGATCATCAAAACTAAAGCCTTTAGCCTCTTGAGCTTTTCTTGCTTGCGCCAAGAATTTTTTGTCATCCTCTGACAAAAAGCTGTCTCTGTTATCTGACTCCCACTGGGCTTTCCACGCATCCATCGCGACTTTGGCTTCCGAACCCGTTAACTGCCTGCCTTGCTCAGCCGCTTCTTTCGAGATTTTTCCGTAATATCTCTGATATTCCCTTGCGAACTCTTTTTTCTTATTTGCTGCTTTTCTCTGTATAGCGATAGATCGCATGAAACCTTCATAGGTTTGACCCAAGAACGGTGCGGACTCTTTAAAAAGCTCCATTTCAGAGTTAGACACCGCACCTTTGGTTTTCGCAACATTGGCCAAAGTAAATCCGATCGTGACGGTGGCCAAAGCCTCCTGCAAGCTTACTTTTTCGAGATCAACACCCAACCAAGGCAGCATCGGGCCGAAAAATTGACGGAAGGGTAAAGACAGTTGCTGCCCGGCGCCGAAACCCTCTGGCCCTAGTTCCTGAGCGATTGCCTCCGCCTGATCTAAATTAGCCAGTGCGCCTATGGCTGTCTCTCCTTCTTTGGTGACCTCTGTCGCATCGGCAACCACTGCTTTGGCATCAAGCTTGCTTAACTCTCCCTCATCAAGCGGATCTGGTAGGTCAGCAACATTTACAAACCCTTGGCCCAATAATTTTTTTATTTCGGCTCCATCAGATTTTTTATCGAGACTACGGGTAATTGTTCGCCCTGTGGCTTTACCAGTGGCATCCATCTCTGGGCCACGCAGCGTAATCAAGTCTACGTCACCAAAACCTTGGTTTTTGATAAGGAAAGTCGCGAAATCAGAGATTCGTTTCTCAGCAGCACGCTCGTCCTCTAACGCCATCTGTGCAGCCTGTAGGGCAACCTGCTGACGGAGTTTGCGTCGTTCGGCACGATCCACTGCCATACGATCTGAAAAGGTTTTGAACCCTGCTGCCATGCCAATATACGGCCCAGCGTCAACGGGCTGAGATAAAATTCCTGCTCCAAGGTCGCTCATGAGCTGGAAGAAAGTCGGGCGTTGTGGCTCCTCATAAACCGATGCCAATCTTTGCTCGTATCTAGCCCTGTCTGCTTCATACGAAGCCGGTCTCAGAGCGGCATTCAACAAGCTCATGTATTGAGCGTTGACCCCTGCAGGCATGGCCTGTAAAGCAGCCTGCACCGACGCCGGGTCACTCATGTCGATGGCACTCGGATCAACCGCTGTAGGCGCCGTGCTTTGGGCGGGGGGCATATTGGGTAAGAACATAACTTACTAACGCCTCGGAGGATTGACGAAAGTTCCCAAGGCCCCGAGACCCGAAAGTCCAACCCCTAAACCTGCCTGTAACGGGCTAGGCGGCGGAGTGAACAAAGTCTGTGTCGTGCTCGGGCCCGTTTGAGCGCCTGCCAAAGAAATAAACGGCATCATGGATTGGTATTGAGCGAGAGGCGCCATCTGCGCTTGTAGGAGCGCCGCTCTTTGAGCGTCTAACTCTTGCTGCCTCAAGGCTTGTTGAGCTCCGCCCATGCCCATCATCATATTGATGTCGGCCATGCTCGCACCCTGAGCTTGCTGGCCCAAGTTGCTCAAGAAACCGCCATATCCGCTGCCTGCCCCGAACATCTGGCTTCCAGCGGCGCCTTGTACAGCACCTAAATCTCCGAAACCTGATTGCAGGGCGCCTGCAGTGCCAAGGGCACCTTGACCTGCCGCGGTCTTTGCAGCTTGTCCCGCTTGACCCAGCCCCAGCATTTGTTGCCCGAGTCCCGATCGAGCCGAGAATCTTTGTTGTGCTTGATCTCCCATCAATCCTGCAAGAGCTTGATCTGCACCAAAGGCCGAGCCGAGTTCGCTCATTCTCTGTCCCAGCCTATCCTTTTCTGCACCAAACGCAGCTCCAGCGGCCCCCATCCTCTGGCCAGCCAAATCTCTTCTCGCACCAAATCTCTGTCCTGCCAAACCAGAAAGACCAGAAGCTGCTGCCCTTTCTGCGTCCTTCTGGCGAGCAAACTCACCCAGAGCAGCTTGCTGCGCTCTTTGGAAACCTGCAGAGCGAATACCACCGATATCTTTTGCTAGTCCCCTGCCCAACGCTTCCAGCCGCTCTTCTGCGCCTAAACGAGCCCTCGACCCGAAAGCCGATTGACCAGCCGACGCCAAGTCTCTGGCTACGGCGGAGATATCTTGTTGAGCCCCAGCTTTCATAGCGTCATCGATGGTTTGCTGGACGACCTGATCCTCGTAAGGGTCGAAAAATTCCTGCGTCATGTCTTGGTCGAACCGGCCAGTGCTGCGGCCTAACATGCGCTGCGCCCTACCGAGATCCCGATCCATCCGACTAGCAGCTCTTCCCAAGCCCCTCGTCGCGCCTCGGATTTCTCTTCCGAACTCGTCTACCTCTCGGCCGAAACGTCCAGTGGCGCCTCGCATGCCGCGCTGGAAGCGCCCTGTAGCGTCTTCTTGAAAACCTCGCTGTTCACCTAAGTCTCTTCGTAAACCTCGCTCTGCGCCTCTGAATAAGCCCCTAGCATCCTGTATTCCGCCCAAAGCGTCTTGAAGCCCAGACTCGCGCAGCTCGTCCTCACGTCGAGCACCCTGCATCAGATAATCCAAGCCCATACGTTGCGATCCAAGCTGGGCGCCTAAACCGCGCTGCAATGCGCCTAATCCGGTCTGATATGCCTGATCTGCTCTCTGCAAATACGGGGTCTGCATACCGACAGCGCCTCTGGCCATGTTCATGGCCATCACTTGGTCGGGGCTGAAACCAGCTATCTCTTGAGGTACAACGATCGGTCTACCTTGATCGTCAAAGAAGCTGCGCTCTGCGGCTCGCATCGCGCCGGGAATGAATCCTCCCGAGCCATCAAGTCCGAACAACAATTGCTGCATGACTGGATCCATCGAGCGGTCGGCGCGTTGAACGCTGGCGACATAAGGATCTGGAGCAGAAGTCGCTGTCGCGTCGCCACCTTCTTGAAATCGGCGTATGGCGCCCGGCGTCATGATACTCATGCGGTGGCCCTCGGTTTTTCGGCGTATTCCGAAAATAAATCCATCATTTCATACATCAATTTCGTGCCAGCCTCACGGCTCTCTTTGCCGCTTGGCACGAGACTGATGATGCCGTTTTGTTTTTTCATATCAAAAGCGCCTGCACCCCGGACTGCCCTACCAGTCATCACGAACTCGCCATCACTGAGCATCGCGGGTATGTCGTCGCTGACTTCTGTGCCCTCGCCAGATATTTTACCATCCATGCGCTTGAACTTTTCCATATCGACATCACCGCCCCCGGCGAAAGCCATAACTGGGCCGTCGTAAACAGTACCAGCGGACATCACTGCCTCTTGTGGTGATAGTTGACTGGGGACAGTGGTAATTTCCGTCATCTCCATTTCTTCGGTCGGAGGAGCTGTTTCGGTCGGCATCGGAGCCTCGCGTCCACCAGACATAGGAGGCAAAGTATTTGCAGGCAACAGGCCGAACTCTGTCGGGTTAGGAGGAGCCAAGCCCATTCGCCGATTGACCTCGGCTTCAATGTTGTATCGACCAGCGGCGTTCATGGTGGTCAAAGGCGTTAAAGGCACACCTTTTCGATTTTTTGCCTCTTCGTAAGCAAGCTTGCCGAGTAGTCCGGCTATACCAGCCGCTCCTAACGTGCCTAGAAGGTTAGAACCACCCCCGCCACCAGCACCCAAGCCGAGCGCACTCGCAATACCCCCTAGTATTCCGCCAGAACCGCTGCCGCCAGCAGCGCCCGGTTGTCCACCGCCACCGGGCAACAAACCGCCAATTCCTTTTCCGCCTTTTCCAGAAAGCAAAGTACCGGCTGTCGTTCTTCCTGTTAACACGTTTGTCAAAGAGTTACCTGCACCAGCAACGCCTGCACGCTGTAAGGCAAAAACTTGTTCCACTGGATCAGTGATACCTTGCTTAGCTAACTCGGTCACCGTTTTTGACACGTTTGGATCAGTGCTGAGCTTGTTAATTAAATTAGTCGCTTGCGCCTGTCGCTCCGTTTCAGACAAACCTTTGTAGTTTGCATCCATCAACAAATCTGGGAGCTTTTGTGTCAAAGCATTGGCTGGGTCGCTGAAAATGTTGGCAACACCGGCTCGAACACTGTCAACGGTGCCCATGCCGAGCTCCCCGACACCAGCGAAGAAACTACCGCTACCAGCATCAGTGATGTCAGCAATATTTTTTGTTATCGAGCCGCCTGTTGCCATTGGGCCAAAAACTGTTGCAAGGGCAAGCGGATTCGCTCTTCCCTTAGCAACGTCATAAACTGTATATGCTTTACTAACTAACGCGGCTATTGGTTGCCAAGGGCCGGGTATGAATTGCGCGATTTTCGCGATTGGCTTGATGACCTTCTTCGCCACCTTCTTAACGCTTTTCCAAGTTTTCTTCAACCAACCAAATTCTTCCAACCCGGTGATCGGGTTCAGGCTCGCAATGCCTGAGCCGACAACGTAAGCCTCAGGATCTAAATCAAGATCGAAAAACTTTTGTTCTATCAGAGACTCGAATTCTGGGTCGTCGTCGAACATTTCTGGTGGCAAGATGACTTCACCCGGCCTCAGATGCGCCAGAGACACGTCCTCGCCTCGACCCGCTTGCGCCAGCTCTAGCGCCATGTCAGCCATCGGTGCTTGTGAACCGACCTCGACAGCTTTGATCAAACCGTCGATATAATCAGCTTCACCTTGATCTTCTGCTTGTGCTCTCGCCATCATCAGGCGATCGATTTCTGCACGCAGGTTTTCATTATCATCAGCTAATTCGGTGGTCGCCTCCTCAAACTCCATGACAGTTTGGGGGGTCGATATGTCTTCAACGATGCTCGACAGAACCTCTGGGCCGCCAACCTCTCCGCCCTCCGCCATGCCCTCGATAGGCATGTCATCATCCATGAGAGTTTGTATCCGCTTTTGTAGAAGTGCGTTCATGATGTAGTTACCGTCACGTTGCCCACCGACGCCGTTGCGCCTAAGCCTGAGGGATAAGTTTGATGACTATACAAATCTCGAAATTGTGTGCCATCAAACGCCTGATGAATCGAGTTGGTAGTATTGAAGATTATACTGCCAGTGGCAAATTGAAGTTGGCTGATTTCTGTTTCAGTGAAATGGGGTGAAATCGTGAAATCCACCCTCCCGAGGTTGAGCTCTAAGATCCGAACGAGTCTGTTGAAAGTGTCTGCGTTAGTGAAGTCACCCTCGGCGAAAGGCAACCGCGTCTCGAGCAGCTTGCTCACGAACGTCTTCCGCTGGGCTGTAAGTCGATTCGAGTTGACCCCAAACGCCACTTGTATCCGGTTTGATCGCCTGCGGTGTTGTCGTCATCACTTTCAAAACGGAAGACTAACTGTCTTGCCCGGCTCCGCACATTCGTAAATGTGGATGTCGGCGTCACCTGCGTTGTCGAATCAACAGTGAGAGATTGGTTCGGGAAATCTCTGCGCTTCAACACAATGTTCATCGCAGGGTTGTTGCTCACTGCTGGGTCGGTGACGAATTTCATGTCGGGTATGATTTTTTTGACGAAGCTGTACGCCTCGCCACTGCTTATATCCAGATCGGCGCTTTCGATAAAAACGCCAGTCATCGCCTCGCCGTTATCATCAAAACCGTTTTCGTGTTCGAAGACACACTCACCCGCGGTCGTGGTTGCACCGCTGAACGGTAGATCATCGATGCCAGCGTCTAGCCACGAATAACGCACCAGACTGCCTACAGCCCAATGATTCTCCTCGTAGTTGTAAATGACATACCGTGAAATCTCGCCCGTCGCGTCAGCAATGCTCGGATAGAAAAACCAAATTTCGTTGAACTCACTGTTCACGCCCATAAAACACTTGAAGGCTTGGCTCAGATCAAGATCGTCAAAAACAAACTCTTGAACCGAACATGGCAGCCTACGCACCGAGCCGTTGTAAAAATAAAAACCAGTTTTGGATGCGAAAAACACACCGTTTGGCGCGTTCACCATGGCCTTGGGCGAAATTAACCCAGAACCTTCGTTGACGAGATTTATGGCAAACGTCAACGGGGGGCCGATGAAATTCATGCTGTAAAGAGACGTGTCCGTGAAAATCAAAATCTCTTGACGTGACTTGGTGCCACCCACAATGAAAGATCCCGATGAAAGACGCAGCGATCCTGCGGTGTTAGTTGCTTTGGGCTCAAAGTCGAGCTCGTTTTCTTGATCAGAAAACGCAACCAGCATTGGATCCACGATACCAGTTCGACTGCTACCCGAAATCGGGTCAGAGCCGAGAACAACCAAATGACGATCGGTTTCAGATGTGATCACTTGCAGAGCGACAGTCGGCACTAAATTTGCTCCGGTGATGCCGGAGAGCTCAACAGCTCTGACGCTCGTGCCGTTATTTTCCGTCCACTTGTAAATGCCAGCGCCTCTGACATTTATGATTAGGTTCTCGCCAAAGTTGTCGTGCGTCCACAATCGTAATTGGTTGACCGCGCTGATCGTGGATGCCGATCCAAACCCACCAGAACCCCAAGTGCCCGTACCCCATCCTGCGCTTGGCACAAAAGTGTCTAGCCCGACGTTGATTTGATAGGTGCCCACGACGCTCGATCCACCATTACCAGAGTCTGATGAGTTCGCGGTTACGGTGACTCCGTCCGTGTCTTTGGCGGTGATTTCGTAGGTGTTCGTGCCAGTGACTAGGGATATTTGATATTCCTGATTCAGGACTGTGGCAGTTACGTTACCTCCGAGACTAGATGCTCCAGAAAACGTAACAAAATCGTTCGACACCGCGCCATGACTAGCGTCCGTCACAGTAATCGTTGACGAACCGTTGGTTGCAGCAAAAGTCACATCACCCGCGCTCGTGGTCGAGCGTATCGGCGTGACATCATAAAAGGTCTGGCCTTCTTCGATGTAATATTTGACGGTTGTTCCAAGACCAAGGTATTTCACCCCGCCTAACGAGATCCATGCGTGCAGGGCACGAGCTTTACCCAGAAAGTAGGAGGTTCCAACCTTTAGCCATCCGCCAAGCTTTTCGACTCGACCCTTACGAAACCGGATGAGATTACTATCTACCCAACCGCCTTTTGCGGAGTAGTCAGTTCCCTCTTTATCTACACCGGGTTTGAAATCAAGATTTTGTAGCGGCATGGCGCATCAAGCGATACGAATAATGGCGCCAGTCGCGGTCGGAGATGGAAACACAATCGTGAAGTCTCCGGCCGTGCTGGTCTTGTCTCCGCCAAAGTCGATCACCGCGCACGCCTTATTGGATGCGCTGCTGTTGTAGATAAGTGCCCCCCTCGCCGTCACTGTTGCAGTGCCGAATGTCAGGTTGGCGAAGTCGCAAACAGCGGTAGTTCCGCTCGTCGTAGGGGTAACTGAGGTGAGTGTGCCGCCACCGCTGGTGTAATTTGTGCCAGAGGCTTGTCCCGTGGTCACGAACGCGGTGGTAGCAGCGCCCAAGGTGGCACTACTGGTGTACAAGGCCAGCTTGAAAGTGTTGCCGCTGGACGCTGTAAAATTGTGAGTCCCTACCAAGATTTCTTGCTTGAAACTGGTTGGGATCGCGGAACTGATGGCCATGTCACAACTCCTTGATTATGTTCGCCATCTCCTCATGCCCTTGTTGAGATAAAAGACCACGAATAGTGACGCGGTCAGAGGCTATGGCACTTTTGATGCCAAGCAAGATTAACGTATAAAGTTGGTTCCTGAAAGCCTCCGCCTGCATGCGAATATGTGGCGCTGCCTCGGCGCTTATGCCAAGAATTTTGTTTGTGGTTTGCTCGGCCCAAAACTCAGGATCATGACCTTTGTTTTCGGTGGTTGAGACAAAAACTTGTCCCAAGTGAATACCTAACTGTTTGCCGCTCATCCTTTATATGGCTCCGGTGCTGAAGGTAACTCTACAGTCTCTAATTTGTGCTTCTGCACCATCGAGGCCAGCTCAGAGCGGTCACAAACCACCCACTCTCCCTGCGGATCAGGCATCGCTATTTTGGGGTTTGACAAGCGATGATACCCATAAAGCCGATTCTCAATCTCGACGTTCTGATCAAGTAAAGAGGATCGAGGGCTGACCCCGACAGTGATGCCTGAGTTGATAAGCTTGCAAATCCAGAACTCCAAACACGCTCGTCCCGCTTCCGCAAAATGCAGGTTGTGCTTGTACGAAAAGTCCATGCCAAAAAGATCAATGTGACCAATTTTGTTGAACGCAGCGAAAGCCAGAGCGTAAGCCACAGTCGTGTTCATGTATGCGCAACGCTGGTCTTTGATGACCTCCTCTAGAGGAAAATCCCTGAGAGCCGGCACCCGATCATCGAGCTCACAAGAATAAATTGGTTTTTTGAAGCTAGGTAAGACACGACGCATGACATCGGTTTGATTGCCAGCGTCATCAGTATCCAAAAACCGGCTTGCTGGATCCATCATGAAAACACGATCGCATTCGAAAATAGCCAGCGCGGAATTGATGACCCACACCTCATCCCAAGTTTTGCTGTTTTCGACGCCGATCACATAATCGATTTGAGATGCACCCAAACCAATCAAAGCTATATTTTTACCTTCTAATTCTTCGATTCTCGGCATCAAGAAACACCCGTCCGTAGTAAGTCATATCGATATTCGTCTCTCGTGCCTCTGCCTTCGCTAAGATTTTTCATCCTAGCGACGCCTTCCTTGAAACGATTTTCGAAGGTTCCTACTACGTCAGGTGCTTCTTTGAGAAAAACTGCGGCCTCAACTAAAGTGCCGTACAGCAACGGATCAGGGTGATCTGTAGACAAAAGTGTCGTGCCAGAGTCAGCGCCGACCGTCAATGATGCTGGCTTATGCAGATAATGTAATTCTGCGGTGTAACCAGTATCTGGTATTGGCGAGAGCTCAAAAGCAGAATCATCGAATAACGAGTAATACTTCGGCCTGCCAGTTACGGTTGTTGTCGGACTGAACTGCTTGATGAACGACGGGTGCTTGAAATCCAAATAATGGTATTTGCTGCTAGAGTCGATCACCGCCAACGAGAATGGCGCGAAAAAATCACTTGGCGTTGCCAAGAATCTGTTGCTCGCAGTCAACGTGCCTTGCACATTTTTTCTCTGCTCAGGAAGCTGAACAAGCTTGAATATCCTGCTCTCTGCCTGCTCTATGAACGTGTTCAAGTTGGCATTGAACGTCGTCTCGCTGACCTGCAAATAGTCCTGCACTGTCGATTTCAGCGTTGCCAAAGTGAAACTCATGACGTAGTAACCTCCACGGTTCCAACACTAGCAGTTAGTCCAAAAGTTTGCAAAGTTGTGCCAAGTTTTCCATTCCCGACATTCGTGTAAACCGAGAAAAAATTATTGTCCTCACCGTCTGCCGCGGGATCTGGTCTTGAAACTTTCAGAGCCTGTGGATCGACCGGGGTGGGCTTTGGCATCAGTTGAGGGTGTTTCGGAGACCATTGATCAGGCCCCACCAGCAAACCGTCCCAAGTGAATTTCATATCACGCAGCCGGTAACGGAACCCAGTTATGTCGCAGATCCCGTAAGCGCGTTTGTCAGATGCGAAAGCCATTAGCCTAAGTTATACCCGCGTAAATCTGGCGCAACCCTGAAAGATACGCGAGATTGATCTTGCGACAACGCTCGCTCGAACTCTTCCTCGTATAATTGTTTCAACATCGCAACCTTATCTGGCGCCTTTTTCAGGGCCATGTAGTAAGCCAATCCTGCCGCTAAACAAGGGTAAAAGCGAAAGGGCAGTTCTAGCGTATTAGCGCCCACGTCTGCATCATCCATTCTAGTCAAAACATTGAGCTTCAACTCATATTGGGAGTTTTTGTCAGGAGAAGGCCAAACGGTAACGGTGGGAGTGATCTGCTTGTCTACGAAATATTGATTCGGTTTCCCGGTCGTCGTTTTCGTGCTGAGATTCGCGTACTCGGATCGAGACAACCGACTTAGCGGCACGTCTACCGTTTCTCCGCCAATCGTCTCTCGGATAAACACATCCAATACATCGATCGTTGCCGTTGGATTGACCGAGTCAATCGTGTAATTCGTGGTGCCAACCACCATATCGATGGTTTTTTGGTTGATCGTCCACTGGTTGAGTCCGCGGTTTGCCCATTCAGCAAGCATCAGATTCAGTGATCTTGTGGCGCTTTTCAAATCGTAGCCCGTTCGTAGTTCGAGGCCACAACGCTCGAAAGCTTCCTCTACATAATCGGCAACATCTAACTCAAAATCTTTACTTGCGCTTAGGGACATCTGTTTTCTCGGGTGCGTAAAGGTTATCGAAAACTTTGTTCACGTCGAGAGTGTAGTCCAAATCACTCTTACTGTAATGAATATGTTGGCTAGGCTTGAAATCGGGGGCACCTTCGCCGACAGAAAACCAAGCAGGGTGCGTGACCCTGACTCGGTTGTTTGGCAGAGCGACGATGTTGCCTGTCCACTCGCCTGCTTCCAGCAATTGCATCACATGGCTTTGTTTGTGCTGAGCGGGATCGTCAGCTATCTCGTTTTCTGCGTAATCGACAGTGAACAGATACTTAGCTGGATAAAATTCACCGTCGATTTTTGCGATCCATGGACATGGCGTGCAGCGATCCAGCACATACACCGAATGATGGTATGACGAACAGTCCCACGGTTGTGCCGCCCAAACCGGCATGGGGTCGGGCCAACCCTCATAATCTGTGTCTCCCGCTAACGCAGTGATCGGCATACGCGCCCACATGGCGCCGCCGTGGACGTTTTCTTCGTCATCTTGGCATTCTGCGCCGGTGAATATCACCTGAAAACTCAAGCACCGAGTTGGCATCGTGGTTACGGCAATAGCCATGGCGTGCAAAAACTCACCATGGTATTGCTCGTGATTATGCGTGTACTCGCGACGCACCCAACATTTAAAATAAGGGATGTTGCTCTGGAGATAAGCCACTACAGATTAGCCAAACAACCCGCTCTTTTTGTTTGAAGGCTTCTTAAATTTCGGCTGCTGAGCTTTCACTGTGCCGCCTTTCTTCATGCCTCCGGGCTTCTTAATAGTGCCGCCCTTCTGCATACCACCGGGTTTTTTAATCGTCCCGCCTTTGTTCATTTTGCCGGGCACCTTCTTCATCGTCCCGCCCTTCATCATTTTACCGGGGGGCACCTTCTTCATGGTTCCACCCTTCATCATTTTACCGGGCTTCTTCATCGTCCCGCCCTTGTTGTTCATTTTGTGTCCGGCCATTTTCGTTCGCTCCTGTCAGCTCCGAGGTACTCGGGTTGGTCTTTGTTTCGAAGGCATGATAGCTCCACACCCTCTAGCTTGAATAGTCATTGCACCGCCAGTGGCTGCATAAGTAGGCACGTTTGTTGGTTTACCGCCTACACCTTGTTTCTTGGATCTTTTACGGGATACAGCACTCTTACGTTGCGCTGCGGTCATTTGATTCGCCTGCGCCCTTGGCACGCATTTCGGGTAAGCTCTTTTCGAATCCTCAGCACTGGCCCTGCCGCAAGCTTGGAACCTACCGTCCTTCTTAGGTGCGCCAATATCAACCCAATCGCCGCCCTTGCCCTTGCCGAACCATTTTTTCAGGCCGCCCTTAGGTTTAGCCACGCGGCACTCTCGTCATTTTTTGTTTATTTGGCATGATCGCTCCGCATCCACGGCTTTGAATCATGACGCTACCGCCGGTGTTCATGCCCTTTGCCTGCTTTGCAATGCTTTTCGCAATAGCCGTGCCGCGCTTTCGCTCGTACTTGCTCAGCTTGCCGTCATTATCCAAGTCGCTTTTTTGAGGGTCTAAAGTCACCTGACCACCGACGTTTCCTTTATATTTACCGCCCATTCTTTTGTACTCTTGCACGAGATAACCGGACGCATATGCACTAGGAAAAACGTCAAATTTCCGCTTGGCTTTGGCTTTCGCTTGCCTATACAAAGATGGGTTAGCTACGTTTTTTGGGATGTTATCGTTCGATGCCATTACATGCTCCCGCCTATTCCTACTCTGATTCTTGATAAAGCCTCTGCAAGATCACGATTCAACGGCGGAGGGGCAGCCTCCCTGCTCCTGCCAGCTAAAGCATCGATCATTTCTTGAAGGCGGTTATCGTCTGGTTGGCGCACACCCATCACCATGCCGTCTAGGCGGCTAGGATCAGGAGGTGGTGGTGATTGGCGCACACCCATAACCATGCCGGCTAACCGGCTAGGATCAGGAGGCGTCATCGGTGGCGGCGCTGACTCCCGCCTCGGGATAGCGTCCGACCCCATCACTATTTCTCGCAGCTCCTCAATATTGGGCGGAGCCATACGGTCGTACATACCGCCCTGACCCATCTCGTTTCCTACATCGAACAAGCCGAGCTCGTCCGCTCTTCCATCCGACACGTTCACTGGAGCAGTCGTCGGAGGAGTTACTGGTTGCTCTGGAGTAGTTGACGCTGGCGTTTGACCCGCCATTTCAGCCAAAATTTCTTGGCGAATAGAATCTCGCAAGGCGTCAATGTCCACGGGCTCTTGTGTGGGTCTGCCCTCGAGCTCGGCTATTCGATCTAACATAGATTGTCTTTCGGTTTGCGCGTCAGTTCGGGCGGTGTCAAATCGGCTTTGCAGTTCGCGCAGGCGATCTTGGAACATCTGCCTTTGTCCACGCATCGAATCAAGACCTTCCCCAAGCCTGTCTCGGTAACGAAACATGCTCATCGGGTCATCCGTTCGTTGGCCTCGATCGAAAACCGGGCGATTCAACAGGTAATCGCCGATACCTTCGTATGGAGACTCTCTGTTCAAATAATTAGAAATGTCGTCCATTCCTCCCATGCGCGGTCGTGGCCGCGGATCCCTTGGTCTGGTGGGGCCGCCGAAAATGGGAGGCAGCCGAGGTAGCGGCGGATCCCGCCTGAATGGCGGCTTGAAAATTGGTGGTGAACGCCGTGCCTCGTCTATTACTTGTGGCAGCCTCGGTCGATCCCTTGGGTCGGGAAGGGGGGCTGGGCCGCCAAAAATAGGCAGGTCGGCGCCGGGAAGGTCACCGCCGGGTTTGATCCCTAAATTATCCAAGGTGAGTAGATCGCGTCTCTCGTTTATCTTTCGCATCCGATCAGGGTCAGAGAAGGGCAGAGACTGCATATACGCGGGGCCACCGTACTCTGGTAGATCAATAGATCGATCGATCAACCTGATTTGTCGATCGTTCAGAGGAATACCATATCTTTGTTCGTACTCGAGAGCCAATCTATCGATGGTGCTATCACCAGTCTTGCGGCCAGCTTCGGTCGTGAACGATACAGTCATAGGGTCACCTGCTATTTTTTGCCGGCCAACCGCGACATGACCAGTATCTCGCGGTCAATTTGTCTTTGGCGGTTGAGCACTTGTGACGGGCACGGAAGCTACGATTACGTTCTGGATCGTTTGTGCGGATCCGCATATTGGGGTCGCCATACCGGACTATTTTGACTTCGTTACCCTGCCTTGCCAGCACGGCAAACTTCTTGTTTTCACCGGGGGTGCGCTTAGGTTTGTTGAAGCCGGCAAAGGTTTCGCCTCGATACGAAACCCTGCCAGAGTCTGTCTTTTTTACGTCTTTCGTAGTAGCCATCAGGCGTATGACTTGATTAGTTCCAGAACGATCATGTAGGTGTCTCCACTGGAGTGCCCCACGGTCGTAAAATCTAAATCGCCCGTGATACCGGAGCCAGCATTGTTGGGAATACCCGAAAAATCGCTGTAATCGTGATAACCATTGCTGTCTTCACTGAGTCCGATTGCGAGCACGTTACTGCTTGCGTCGAACTCGATCTTCACCGACATTCCGGTGCATTGCCACCAGATTTTATTGATGGTGACACGACTGCACGACAGTCCCGCCGAGTTTTTGGTCAAAGCGGAAACGTCCACCTTTTTGACCGCGGACTCACCAGTGCCGTCGCTCGCGTTTGTAAACTTAAGGACGGCTTTGCGCTCGCCGTCCTGTATGGTTTGCGAAGTAACCGCATCAGCCATGGTAGACCCCCTTAGAGTTCGGTGTCAGCCGTGCGCTCTTTCATCGCGGTGACGTAATCGACGGTCAAAACTTTTGCTGCAGCAGCTCCGTTTTGGATCCCGAAACTTACGGTGAGCTCTTCGTCGTCTGGCGCGTTAGTCGCTACAACCGTGCCCACTTCCTTGTTGTTTTGGAACACATGAAAGAGTTGGTCTTTCGGATCGAACACGAAGCCAACGGTCATGAACGTATCATCCGCCATCGCGGTGCCGAGGTTCAGGGTGCTCTGAGTACCGTCTTTTTCAACGATGAACTGCAGCGTGGTCGAGCCATCTGTGAGCAAGAAGAAGATGCCATCGCTTACATCAAGCGGCGATGTATCGGTTATCTGCAAACCCATGACTACGTCGGATGCATCAGCATCACTGGTTTTGAAACGCGCACTAAATGCTAGTTGCTTGCCAGACTCAAACTTGAAGCCCTCTTTGACGAGCTGAAGGAAGTCATTGTCGTTGTCCGCATCATCGTTAGTGATTACCAGCAAACCGCCGTCGCCGTCACCCAGTGCTTCAGAGGCATTGCCTGAGCCGCCTTCGGTGGTCGTGATCGTCCAATCCGAAGCTAAATAGGTGTCGAAATCATTGTGATAGGTGTGGTACTTCGAGGGGGCTGGCATTTTGAGCTTACCTAGCGTGCTTGCCCCGCCGACGTTTGTTACACCGGAAGTAAAGTGAGTCGTCATACAGTTCTCCTCGTTGAACCAGTGATCGGCTCATCCGACCACCATCTGACCCCCTCAGTCTATGCCAACGACTCACCAAAAAAAAGTTCATTTATTTGCGCTTTTTGTTGTATAAACTGTTGCACATCGACACGGAATCATTATAATTGACGCCAACAACAACGGAGATGGCCCATGACCTTACTTGAAAAACTTACCGCGGCGTTCGCAGAGGCAGATGCCAAGAGCATTGCTGGAATTCCAGAAGAAGTGAAAGCAAATCGAGAGTGGTTCTCAAACATGCGAAAAAACCTGCGTGAAGAGTTTCCACAGTACACTAGGTTTCGCGCAGAACTGGATCGAATCGCATCGAAGCAAGCGATTGAAGACAACTCATGGTCTTTCGAAGATCACGTCGAGCGCGAGATCAAGAGAACCAAGCGTACTCAAGAAAACCGCAACAAGCGGATCGCACAAAAATTCGAAAACGCTGGAATCGCGGACATCGACTCAGACGATCTGGTCGTGATCTACGGAACTGATTTTTGCGGCGAGTGGTTCATCAACAATCACCACGTCAAGCTACAGGTCATCTGGGCTGGCGGCTACAACATTCAATGCCTGCACTGCCGAGTGCTTTGCAAGGTAACGAAGTCAAAGGGGGCCGCGTAAGCGGCTCTCCCAACAACAACGAAGCTAGGAGCTACAATGAAAGTAAACGTATACCAATTTCACTTGACCCGCGAAGAATACGACGCCGTCAATCGCGATGGCTGGGATGCCACCGAGCGCACGCAGCAATACTGCGAAAAAAACATGCTCGACATCAGAACAAACGCTGGCGATGCTGGTCACTACGCAGCGACCAACATGCACGAATACAATTTGGTCACGACTGTCGATGCAGATAGCGACGATGTATTCGACGCCCTTGAGATCGCATATCGTGCGATGAACCTATGGGACAACCCAGACATTATTCAGAGGCACCGCGACTGCGCCAGCATGTCCATCGGCGACATCTGCGAGGTTGCCGGACGACTTTTCATTTGCGCTACAGTCGGTTTCGAAGAATTCAAGTTGGGAGAGGTGGCGTAATGAACAAGAAGATTTTTCCACCAAATTTGATCGATGTTCTGTGGGGCTACTCCCGCGACGGTGATTTGTTGAACGGAGTGATTGGGTTAGCCATCTACGCTTCTGAAATGCGTGAACACTACATCGAGCAAAAAGCTGAGCAAATTGCCAAGAAAACACACGCGCGAGGCTACCTTGGACTCCTCGATAGACAGCTACTGACCGAAATGCTCGATTATATGCTGAACCGTGCAGAAGCGTTTTATGAAAACGCAGACGACATCCGGGCAGCGTTCGAGGAAACGGACAGATGGAAATACTCGAAGGGTGGGATGTGACAAAAAAAATAGGGGGCTGTAAGCCCCCTATTCGGTTATTGAGAGGGTTTAGGCTCCTTGGGAACCGTACACACCTCTCCAATCGGAGAAGCCAAAAGAATATCTTTCTCTCGCACGATAGCGCAGATTACCTGTATTGAAGTCTGGCTCCATGCTCGTCTCCATCGGACTACGTTGGAACATCTTCAATCCTTCACCCATGTCTGTGACAGTGGTGAGCAGGAAGTACGCATCTGGATCGCTCAGATAATGATTGACCGTGTAGCCTTGCGGTAACACACCCGTTGATCTGATAGCGTTGATATCATTGTCGGCCGTCCCTGATCGCAGAGTGCTCTCAAGAATCCGATCGGCAACAAATACCAGTTGAGGCGGAACCACGAGCTTCGTCGCCTGTACAGAGATGGTCAATCCTCGATCGTCCGTAAAGGTCGATATATCGATTAGAGCATCCTCCAAGCTTGTCTCATTCAGATCAGCCATCGTGGTTGCGCGGTTGGCCGCGGTGCCACCACCCGCAAGTGGGTGTGCGGTATTGATCAAAGACACGCCGTCGCCTCCGGTGAAGCTCGAGCTGAACGCATTGTTCAGAACGTCAGCACCTTTGACTTCTTTGGTGTTTGCCATGGATCGGGCAAGTGCCTTCACATATCTCTTGCCGAGCGAATCGTACAAATTATCTTCTACACTTTCCTCGGTGAGCGCGAAAGCCAGAGCAATCGTGTCATGCGTATACCGAGCCGTGAAGCCTTCGCTTGCGTTATCGAAAACGACGCCCTGACCTTCAGTTTTCGTCGGTGCCGAGCCGAACCCAGTGATGAGGACTTCCTCTTCGAATGCACGCTGACTATCTTCGATCGCAAAGATAGATTCGTACTGACGCTCATAGGAGTCGTAGGAAAGGCCGAACAACGAGTTCAAACCGGGCTCCAATTCCTTCGCTAATTGTGCGCGTGAAATAGCCATATTTTACTACTCCTTAAGCTAAGCCAGCGCCTTTTACTCCCATGATGTGGTTTTGAATAACCACCATCACGTTCGTATTGGCGTTCGCTACGTCGTCGTTATCGGGATCTTGGCTGATGTCTATAGCCTTGAGGGGTAACGTCGTGGTGGTAGCACCAGTCGTTACGTCAAGCTCTACGTTAGATCGGCCAGATGTGGTATCACCTGTGGTTGATTGATCAACAATATCGAAATTGCCGAACAGGTCAGCCACCGGGAAGGTGTCGTCAGCTTGGATTTCGAACACTACATTCGGATCATCGATCACGAATGCAATTATGTCCGCCGCTGCGATAGAGCCCGGATAATGGTTTTTAAAAACCGTTTCACCAGACGTAGGATCAGTGTATTGAACGCCGTTGAAAACGCCAACCACGGGCACAGTGCTTGAGGCCGCTGCTCGCCCGACAACACCAGCAGTCAGTTGCTTCACCAAGTCGCCTTGGAAAATCGCACCGGACTGGTTATTGGCGATTCGATAACGGCTTTGACCACCACTGTACGGAGCACCGCCCATCATTCGGGCTGCTTTTAAACCAAACGCGGCATCTTTATTCGCCATGCTTTGATCTCCTTACTGTTTGCCAAAAGTCACACGGGACTCTCGTTGCGGCTCGTACTTTACATACCTCGAATCTCGAGTCTCGTTGAACATAGTGTTATCCAACGCCTCTTTGGCTTGTTCGGTCTTGCCCGAGTAGTAAGCTGTTCTTTCTTCGATGGTTTCGTTAGGTATTTTCGCCAAAAGAAGTCCCTCGTTATACACGACGCCTTCGTTTCTGCCGTTATCCATCATGGGCAAATCCCATTCTGGTGGTAGCTCTGTGCCTTTCACCAGTTCCCAACCCTCACGCACTCGACGTGAGACATTGGATCGGTCTTCGACCCCCATCATGGATTCCCGTATCCACCTATAGGTGTAACCCGGAGGTGCAGGCGGGGTCTCCAGCTTCCTCGAAGGACGCCATGGTCGTCGCCGAGCCTGATTATCGTGCGCTCCGCTCTCACGCGATGAACGAGTGTTTTTAGTTTCTGCCATCAGCTTGCCTCCTTGGCTGCAATTTTTTGCTTCTCTTTTGCCACAAGCTTTAACCAAGCTTCCTCAGTCATGTTATGCGGCTTAAGTCCTCGAAGGCGCTCTATCTCGCTTTTGTTAAATCTAACACCGTTCTGATTGCCTCGTGTTTGTTGCCGACCACCAGTGGTGGTAGGAGCGACTCTTTGCACGGCGGGTCGCTGCCCAGTTTGTTCGACTCCGACAGAGCCTTCACCGACTCCATCTTTCTGCAGGTCAGGATAAACCCTCCCCACCCGCGAATCCAGTGCTTCATAATACTCATCTGAGTCTGGCTCGTAACCCTCGTTGAGCAAATTGAAATGCGTGAAATAGGCGAATTGCGTCGCCTGCATGTTCTCTTCGTTGTCTTTATCGCCATACCATTTGTTACGCTCATGCCAACTCAAAGCCTCTTCAGTGGGCTCCACCTCAGGCTCCTGAACAGGCTGCTGGTAGTTCTGCTGCGGATAATACTGTTGGTAGTTTGATTGCTGAGCGTCAGCTTGCGCTTGACGTGTTTTTGCAACGCGCAGTTTTTCCTTTTTTATCGCTAGGTCGCTTTTCAACGTGTCGGCTTTGCTCATCAAATCAGCGTCACCAGACTCAACAGCTTTGCGATAGATGTCATGCACTTGCGATTCTTGAGAGGCGAGTTTTTCTTCCTCACTCTCAATGACGGTGGCCTGCTGTTGCTGAGTATATTGACGATACTGCTCGAGCTCTTGCTCTTTCTGCAGGGCAATTTGTTCTAGTTGACGCGCCCGATCTTCGGCCGCTTTGGTTTTTTGATTAAGCTTGTTGATTCGCTTGGAGACAGACTTGGTATATCTCTCTAGCTCATCAGGCTCATCAACCGGCGCAGCGTTTTCTGCGATCGGATCATCCGTAATCTCGATCTCGATTTGCTCTTCTTGCTGATCAGCGTTTTGTCTTTCAATCATAAGAAACTCACTATATCGTCAGGATCCAAAATTGTTCCGATGACCTCGTCATCGTTAATCATGCGCACTTCGGCGCCATCTTCTAGCTTAAAACGAGCGCCGGCATAACGGCCAATCAAAACCCATTGCCTCTCTTTGCACCAAGGGGTTTCCCCGTATTTTTGTTTGTCGTTGTAGCAGAGTGGCCCCATTTTTACGACGTATGCCACGACTGTGGCCAACGCCTCTCTATCCAACGTCTCTTTCGTCAGAGCGATGCCGCCTCTGGTCATAGCTTTGCCAGCGTATGGCAAAACTAAGAGCCTCCAGCCTGACGGATCGGGCATCCGTTCTATTGCGCTTTTGTCCAAAAGCGTGGGATCCAGAACGCGATCGTCCGAAGTGACGTAAGCGCCCTCAATGCTCGGTTTGGTCATTCTTTGATTTCCTTGAAGTATCGCGAAATTTCAGATTCGACCAAGTTTAACGCAGTCAACTCGCCTTGCAAACTTTTGTAATGTTCTATACTAGTTAGCAAACCATCCATCATCGTGTCGCGAATCATCCCGCGACGATCTTCGATGACGCGCTTGATTTTGTGCGCCAAATCGATGTCATCCATCAAACGGTCTCGTAGTAATCAAGACCTTTCGTCGCGGCGCCGGTGCCGCGGACACGCATTTTCTTCCGTTTGACCTTCATTTGACCGACCGCTCCACCCTCTTTCATGTTTTTTGCAGTCTTCATCGCAATAGCGACCGCTTGCTTATGGGGTTTCCCAGCTTTCATTTCGGTCTTGATGTTTTGGCTGATCGCCTTTTGGCTTTTACCTTTTTTCAGGGGCATCTCACTTCCTTTTTTTCGGGGTTTTCTTCAAGGCTGCTTTTTTCTTCGGCGCGGCTTTCGCAGCGACGGGAGCGACTTGCGGCTCTTCCACGGCCGCTACGACCTCTGGCGTTTTCATAATGGTCGGCTCTGGCGCGGCTGGCGCTTCGCGGCCCTCGATCCTAGCCATTTTGGCTGCGATGCGATAATCACTAGCTTGTTTTTTGGCGATCGCATCGTCCATGGCTTTCTCCATGGCGGTCTTTTCGAGCTGTCTTTCTACCATTTTCAAAGCCTTCAGCTCACGCTGTCTTTCCAAAACGTAACTTGTGGTCATTGTACTCCTCCAAATTTTGTCTGTAGTTCGAGCAGCTTGAGATCTGCCTGCTGCTGTAACCGTTGCAGCGCCAAATCCATTTTATCGTCGGCGATGTCTTGCGACGCAGCAATACGATTTCTGGCGATCTCCGCCTCGAGTAGTTTCTCTTGCGAACGAGCAGCCTCTTTCGCCTCAAAGTTTTGTTGATCGAGATCGATCTCCTTGGCGCGTAGGTCTAATTCTTGTTGTCTTATTTGAACGAGCGGATCCTCTGCGTCACCCTGACCAATACTCTGTAGCAGCTCAGTGGTGAGCTGCGCCAAAATCGGAGCAGAGTACTGCTCCATCATCATGTTCATTTCGCTCATCATTTGCTGAGCTTGCTCAGGCGGCATCTGGCCAGCTTGCGCAGCCGCCTGAATTTGCTGCATCTGTTGCTGCAATTCCGGGGGAACCTTCTCCTGTGCGAGCTCCTGCGCTAAGAACTGCAGGTGCTGCATCATGTGCGAAATGATCGCACCCTGCAGCGGCGGATTGGTTTTGACGATCTCGGTCAAAAACAACGAACGGTGAGCATCGATATGGGCTTGGTGATTTTGTTGAGGAAAAGCTTGCGCCGGCATGCCCATCAAAAGCTGACTGTTTTCGGTGCCTGCATCAATCGGTTGCGGTGGTGGCGGTTGCTGCGGTGGTTGCAACAAGGACTCCACGTTATCCACGCCCAGAGCCGCGTACATGCGCCTGTAAGCCTCGTAAACTCCAGTAGGGCCATGCACCTCAGGGTTAGACTGAACCATCTGCAACAGCTCTTGAGCCATCGTGATCCGCTGGCTCTGACTGAAAATATTGGGATCAGATACTGGGATTACATCTACGCGCTGATCAAAATCTTGGGCCTTTATCTCTTGCGGCCCAGTGCCCGTTTGATACGGGTAAGTGGGGGGCAAATAATCTGCAAAGACCTTGGCCAGCAATTGGAACTCTAATCTTTGCGAATAGTGAAGGCGCTTGTGAATTGCGCTCATAACCTTCGTGCCACGCTCGAGCAAAGCGACTGTGGTTCCCACTGGCATCGCCTGATTCATATCCCCTACATTCATGTCGGCGATGCTTGCAAACCGCTTGCCTGAATCTACCAACAAGCCCAGCAAACTCATCAACACATTTGACGGTTCTTTGATCGGTAAAGGTATGAGGTTTTCTCGCAGCGACGCGCCAGTGGTATCGATATCTCGGAACTCGCCGGGTTGTAGAGGTTCGTCCTCGTCTCGGATTCTCATCCCCCGTGCCTTGAACCCAGCCGGTAGGTTCGCGAGCGTTCCTGCGTCAATCAATTGGCGCAAAATGCTGGTGCTGGCTTTTGCCAAGCTGCCAATCATGTGACTCAACCCCAAGCCATAAAACCCTAGACCGGGTAAGAACTTGTACTGCACAAAATAATTGAGTTTCTGCTTGAGCGGGTCTTGCTCGAGATAATTTCTTCTAATCGACAGGATTTTTTGACTGGCCTCATCGACTGTAACGATGTAGGGCAGCTTCAACCCGGTTGGCTGACCTTGCGCATCGAGATCCTCATACCCTTTCAAATCAAGGATAGTGTGAACCTCGTAGACCGTGCGGTCTCGATTCTCCTTGTAAGAGGGAGACATTCCCTCGATCGAATCTATCTCTTCATCTATTTCGTCTTTGTCAGCGATGTACTGATCACCTTTCAGCTCGATGTCAGCATAAAACCCGCTGAGCTGTTGTTTGCGTATTTCGTTCTTGCTCATCGACAAGACGTGAGTCACGCGCTCTGCAGAGGTCAAATCTGATGCCTCGTAAGGAACAATAAGATCCTGAGGCTCGATGAATTTCGACATGGCACGGCTCAGAGCTGTATCGAAATAGACTTTCTTGAATGCTGAGCCAGCGAGAGGCAAATAAAACAACAGCATATCCATTTCTGGATCGTATTCTTGCATCACGTTCATGATGTAAAAATTCATAAACTCAGTGACACGATCAGCCTGCGCCTCAACCTCCGGCGTTCTAGCGCCGACGATTTCTGTTTTGACCGGGCCCTTTGCAGGCAGCATTTCTTTATATGCGCTCGCCTGAAACTGAGTCACTGCCTCCGCAAGGATCGGGTGAATGACGCCCGTCGATCCTTGGAAGGGATTGGATCTGTTTTCATCGAACTTCATGCCCAAGTATTTCAGGCCATCGACGTAAGTCTTCTCCCACTCACTCCTGCTTTCTTTGTCCGCTTTGATCGAGGAGAGCACATCGCTCGCCAGACTCATGAGCTCTGAGCGGTCAATGTCCTCGACGAGGTTCGCGTCGAAAGGGAGCATCGGAGCTGGTGGGGCTGCGTTGATTTCGTCGTCAACCAAGATTTCGCTCTCGGTAATCAAAATCTCCGCTGCTTCTCGAATTTGGTCTTGCCGAGACGGTTCAGGGATTATCTCGAACTCTTGGCCCAAAGTGATCACATCTGGATCATCCGCGGTGCCTGCAAGCTGCTCTTTTCGTTCAATCGCCATTAGTAATAAACCTGTCTTTGCCTTTCAAGCGGACGTATCTCAGTCGGATAATCATCTTCTAAAGACAAAAATCCTCCTTGTCGAAACCGCATGAGCGCCATCGTCGCACTGTCGCAATAATCGTCGTGGTCGCCGTAAGGGAAGGATGCCATCTCTTCGATAACCTCTTCTGCAAACGGCGCGTCTGGCGCCCACACCATACCGCTCTCGAAAATCGGAGCGACGCTGTTCATTCTAGCGATCTTATCTTGGCCCCGCGATGGTGTATATGCCGTAACAGGTATGCCCATGCGCCTGAGCTCTTGAGTCAGCGGTGTGCCACTCGCTTTCGCCTCAATCAAAATACAGTCGGGTTCCCAATACTTGTACTCCTCCCATGCCAGCTTTTTGAGCTCGGGAAAGTCCAGTCGCACGCGCTTCGCATCGAGCAGAATAATTTGTTCTGAACTGCCGGACTCTGGATCGAATACAGCCCATGTCGTGATGGCGGAGTAGTCCGCGGTTTCTTTTTTGCTGAACGCGGTGTCGTAGCTTTGGATTACATAAGTGTAATGCGGCACCGCCTCGGGCTCCCAAGTGCGCCACCACTCGCGTTTGACGATTGAGCCCTCCTCCGCGGTAGGGTTCTGCATCCATTGGCTATTCCATTTAGCTATCGGCAGCGAAGCTTTTACCGACAGAAGCTCCTCTTTTCGCCAGTACTCTGGCCACAACGGTTCGTTCGACTCGGGCATAATTGCTGGGAACTCGACAATATCCCACTGATCTGCGTGATCATCGCCCTGCTTTTTCAGCACTTTGCCAACGAGATCTTTCGTAGACCATCTAGTCATCACGATCACGATGATGCCGCCCGGTTGCAATCGCTGTCTCGGGCCAGAGGTGTACCACTCGTAAACCGAATCCATGGCCGTTGGGCTTAATGCGTCTTGTTCTGACACTGGGTCGTCAATGATTAACAGATCGGCACCACGGCCAGTGATAGCGCCACCAACGCCAGCATAGAAACTTTCGCCGCCGCCATTCGTTGTCCATCTCCCCGCTGATTTGTTGTCTGCTTCGAGTTTGAGGTCGGGGAAAACTTCTTGATATTCATCTGAGTCAATTATGTTCCGCACCCTTCGGCCGAATCTCACGGCCAGCTCTGCAGTGTGCGTTGTTTGTATTATTTTTAGGTTTGAGCGTAACCCCATCATCCAAGCCGGGAAGAATGTACTTGCGAACTCTGACTTGGTATGACGCGGAGGAAGACACACAATCAACCGTTTCAGCTTGCCTTGTGCGATTTTGTTGAACTTGTCGCCGATAATTTTATGGTGCCTGCCCTGAACAAAATCGGGCCACTGGCTTTTGACAAATGTGATGAAGTCAGCCTGACACTCATCTTGCTTTTCTATTTGCTTGTATCGTTGTAAAAGGGCTACGGCCTCTTGCTGCTCTTGAGCGGACAGAATGTCAAAGTCTTTCAGCGACAGTTCAGACATTTTCCCAAGGCTCACCCTTAAAGAGCAAAGCTTCCGCCTCTCGGCGCCTCACGAGGCCATCCAAAACCTTGCCGCCAGCTCGATTCCAGCGCCTGATTTGGTGAGGAGCGTCCTCGTAATTGCTTTCGTTCAACCGCTTGAGCAGAGTCGAATCTTTGAGATTGGTTGGCCCTAAATTATATGTCCAAGCCACAAGAGCATCGAACTGATTTTGTGTCAGATCCACATGCACAAGATCGTTCACATAGCCTTCGAATTCTTGCAGGTCTTCGGCAAGCATCGACTCAGCCTCTTCGGCGGTGCAAGTGTCGCCCTCTGAGACATCAGATGTGTGCCCGTAACCGAGCGTCCAAACGTCAGCCGAGCACTGATATGCCTCAAGCTCGCAGCCTTCGAACTTCTTGATTAGGGCAACACCCTCGCTACTCGTCACTCGCATTACTTGTTGATACCTCTTGTTTTCTCGAACGTGCGGAGCGAGCCAAGCCCTAAGAGGCCACCCAGAACGGTAAGAAGCGCAGACATATCGAACTCAGGTAGATCCGGCACCTCTGCACCCGCGTAAGTAAACGCGAACACAAGCAGACTCTGAATCACAAAGTGCCAAGCAAAAGCTATCGCACAAACCCAGCCGACTAACGGCCTCCAAGAGCTTTGGAACCAATTTCCTTTGGCCTCGATCTTGTTAACCTCGATTTGGGCAAGCGCGTTCGCCGCGGCTTGTTTGTCAGCAAGCGTACTGATTTCATGAGCAAGGAGATTTTTCTGATCCTTGTCTTCTATGAACTTATCTAACAGTCCCGTTACGGGGCCGACCAAAGATGCAACAATACTCATTTTCCGTTTTTACCTCTTGTTGCCCATGCGCTCGCGGAAAAGTACGCCGCCACGAGGGCACTAATGGCCACAAAATACACGCTCGCGATCTCGGAGAGAATCGACGCGGCTTTGTCTAGGCCGATAAAACTACACACCACGATCAACGTGGGGTATAGCAACATTCCCCACAAAGCGAACCAAGCCATTCCTCGTTGCGCGTCTGCCTTTTCGCTGGATAGCTTCAGCTCCTCTAATTGACGCGAGAGTTCCAGTTCTTCATCCGACACGATACCGTCGTTATTTTTATCGAATTTACTATACTCCGAATATGGCTCAAGCTGCTTCTGTGCCATTTCTAATCCCAGAACTTCGTGTTAGGCGGCGCATACTTCGGGATGCAATATGCGGTCACATTTTGTTGTGATGACATTCTATTATCCTGCACCATTTTATACTGCCCCGATTCGATCATATGTGCGAAAAAATTGCAGCGATCGACCGTGCGAAAAAAAAATCGTTCATCGAGGGGCGCGTTGTCTACCACGACAACAAGCAAGAAAGCCATGATCATCAGATGTTTAACCAGTAACTAGAGGCAAACAAAAACGTCGGCCCGGCTATACCGCTGATTAGTAGTGTCCAAAGAATTTTTTCCAATAGACTCACCCAAAAGCCTTAATCACCAAGGCGAACAAGCCTATACAAATCCCCCCGCCGATAATTAGAGTGAGCAGGCCGACTGCGATCTGCTGTTGCAATTTCTCTCTCTGCCTCTTTTTTTTCGCCATGAGTGCTTGGTGCTCCCTATGCTTTCGCCTGTTTTCGGCGACCATTTGGTCATATTGCTCGAGCAAGCGTGAATCCATGACGAGCATTATATTCCGTAAATCGGTCTCGTATCGCTCCTGTGACCTGCGCAACATAGAGAGCTTTAAGATATCGCCGTTACTTAAGGGTCGGAACCCGGTGGCCCTAGATTGTTGGAATTCGTTTAGCCCAGATCCGAAATCTGCGATGAGACCCATGGCGGATTCGAGAGAAGCTCGGCCCTCGTTCACTGCGGCCACCGTCTCTGATATTTGTTTGAGAATGAGACTGGCTGCTGCGACGCTTTCAATAATCAAAATCGCGCCTAATACAAATTGTTAGTTGATAAATTGCGGCAAAGCAACAGCCACTATGACCGTGACGTAAACCCCCCAAATCATCGACTCGAGACGATCAAATCGTTTGCTGCCGGACTCTAGCCGCTTCTCTATAGCCTCATAGCGAATGGCACACTGTTTTTCGTGGGCGTTGACTTCGTTCAATGCTTGTTCGGCCTTGTCAGTCATACCGATACGTTCACTCGTTGTGTGGATGGAAGCGGTTGTGCCTCTACCTTGCTACCCTCCTTCGTATAAAGAACAGGCATGACGGTTTCGACCATCTCTCTAACAGTCTCACCTTCAGCACCTGTACGCAGGCGCTCTTGCTTTTGAATCGCGACCTGCTTCCAACTGACTTGAGCAGATTCGCTAACCGAACCTACGTCCACAGTCGCTACTGGAGTTGCCCGGAGACAACAGGCTCTTCGTCTATCGTAGCCACATTGTCCTGCGCAGGGGCTTGCTCTTTCAGTTCAGCCAAAAAACGATCACGCATCGCACCCATCTGGCTCATAGCCTCGCCAGTGACCATGCCGTTCTTGGCGGCTGCGTCGATAAGGTTCAATACGTTTGCTAGATCGTGAAGTTGAATATGCTTCGTTTCCATTACCACGGTACTCCTGATGCGTCTACGGGGGTTGCTTTTTTGTTGATCTGACCTTGCAGGCCAGCTTCTTTGGCAGCGGCTGAGTCTTCATCCTCATCAGCATCGAGCGCAGCTTTGACCCATGCAATCGCATTGTCTTTCGTGACCTTGTCGTAGGCGATAAAGTCTGAGGAGCTTGGATCACCAGACACGCCTTTTGTGCCATAGCACTCTGCTCGGTACTCGGTGCCGTCGATCGTTTCGACGGCTGAAAGCCGCCAGTGAATGTTGGTGATTAGCCCAGAGGAGACTTGCCTGTCCACCTGTGGAATATCCCATGTGAATGTTGCAGCCACTAGCTACCTCCTTTCAGCTTTTCGATTTCTGATTTTAACTCTTCTATTTGCTTTTGTTGATCTTGAATCGCACTCACAAGATACGGAACAAATGCAGCTTTAAAAATTGTCCAAGGGTTTTTGCTCGGATCATCGCCACCTTCACCCGCACAATTCGGTAGCACCTTCTTAACTTCTTGTGCAACAAAACCTATCTCTGTCTCGCCACTCTTCTTCCAATCAAATTGACGAACATCAAGATCGAGTATTTTTTCTAGCTGGCTAGGCGCATCTACGATGTTTTCTTTGAGTCTTTCGTCAGAGCCTGTGCCAAATTCCAAACTGGTTGTTGAGGCCGACTGGATTGTACCTACCGTGCTGTTCTCATCGGTAAAGATCATAAACCTT
>Ga0209645_1000090_pt1 | contig 42807 bp, 47 predicted proteins | sample ETNvirenome_6_30_FD_184070 | JGI IMG/M metagenome (GOLD analysis project Ga0209645, IMG submission 184070) | Marine viral communities from the Pacific Ocean - ETNP_6_30 (SPAdes) (version 2) | ecosystem: Environmental > Aquatic > Marine > Oceanic | place: Pacific Ocean | collected 2013-06-19
TCCCGCGTATTCCGAAGCTTGCGCCGATTGAAGCGTACATCGCCCACTGAAACCACTCTGGTGTACGAGAAAGAGCCGCAAAACCTTCTTCGACATACGGCTGAGTAAACGGAATAAAACACATAGCAATTATGACTATGAACAAAATTGTCCATGCTTCGTCCTTCCAACTGTTGTCAGAGGACTGTGCCATGATCTTTTCCCAGCCAGCTTCGTGAGTGGCTGCGACTTTCATAACTTCAGCCTCGGCTTCGGCCTTTGCTTGTGCAACTCTGCCTTTAGCCTTCGTTTGCTCTATCTTCGACTCCATGAAGGAACCGGCTAAATTAGCTATAGGTCCAATAAGTGCCTGTATCATTCGTCCTCCAAGATTTCTAAAATCTCACCAGCCTCAAGTCTCACTTTTAGTTGCTTACATGACCACTTCTTGTCAAAGTCCGTAGTATGTCCGACATTCCGTTTTATCTTACGACGTATGTTCAGGCACTCAGACAAATTTTTATAAGGCGTGTATTCAACTCGCTCTTCGCCTATCATCAGTAACAAAACAAAAGTCATCTCAATCATTTGTTAGTCAACTTTTCAATGTTGTCCTCAATCTTGGTTAGCCGCCTATCATAAAACTCCAAAACAAGTTTCTGTTGCTGGTCATGTGGTGCGTTTCCAGATTCTATGTTTTCTGCTAATTTTTCTAATTCACTAGCCAAATGTTCGATCATCATAAACTGTTCTGAGTCGGCTGGCAAACTACCCATCTCTCCACGCGGCCATTTGATGCGAAACTCTGTGTTCATTCCCAGATCTGTTTCCATCAAAATCAACTTATTCTCGGTGGTGTTAAGACGTTCGATAACTCCAAAGTAAGCCCATGTGCCAACAGTTGCAGCTATGAGCAACGCAATCAAATTGCGAATTGGCATACTTAGTTCAGTATTTTCATTCAGTTTTGGCATTATTCACACTTGTCCTTTCCTGCACACTCAGTAGGAAAACAATGTGCCATCATGCGATAATATTCATTTTTGTAAGTGGCTTGCCACATGTCTTCAGCTATCAGATATTCACACTGAGACTCGGTCATGGGTTGTTGCAGAGCAACTTGATTGCCAATGTATTGCCACTCATGTCCGTCAAAGCCCCACATGCTGATAACCATGATAAACAAAGTCTCAACTGTGTGGTGAACCTCACTCATCAGTGATTATCACCCATTGAACAGTGTTAGGGGTGCTCTCTGTCCTAAAATTACCGGCAAGCTCCCAGTTTATGTTATCTTTTACAGTTTCTTGTTTTTCCTCACCTGTAACATGACCGTGTATCATCGCTGCCAGCATGGCCGCTATTATAATGTTTTCCATAATCCCACTCTGTTATTTCTTCGACATCCACGCCGTCGTGCCCATGTATGCGCCGACAATGCCCGCTCCACTTAGAAATATAAGGTCGGTGACTGCACCTAGACCCTCAAGTTTTTCCGCAGAGCACCACGGTGATGCTAGAAACACAGCATAACATCCCATAAATATCAAGGTATATCTGGCCATGCGTAACTGAGCCACGTTCTTACGAAGCTCTGTTTCCGTCTTTTTTATCTCTTTGATGTGACTAAGCTCTTCATCACTGACGATGCCGTCGCCATCTTCATCATACTCAGCGTATATAGACTTTTCTTGTAATTTTTTTTGACTCATAACAACACCTTAAACATTAGAACAACAAACAACAACGTCATCAGTATGACTGCCCCCGCCATGACAATCTGATTCATGGTATCGTCAAATTTCTTTTGCTCCTGCAACTTCTTTCGTCTAGCTTCTGCCTCCGCTTCTTTCGCCGCTTGTATACGTTTTGCTCTTTCTGCAACTATTGAAGCCCACGTGCCGTGTCCAAATCTCAGGTCCACCATACTGGCAATTTCTTGCATTTGTTCTTTTGCCAGCTTCGCGTCTATAATTTCCTGCGCTACTGACTTTATACCAAACTGATCACCTACCCCTACACCAGACTTTTTATTACGTTTCTGTTGTACCTGTTTTTCGCCCTCAAACAGGTTGTCTATAAATCCAGCAATTTCAGACACGTCATTAGCCGTTCCGATAGCACCCTTGATGCCATCGACCGCACTCTTAAATAATGCAAATCCTGCTAACGCCGCACTGATTGGTTCCATTTAGCCCCCAAGCTATTGTTTTTTAAGTAGTTCTCTCTCCATTGCAGACTGAATACGCGCTTGGGTCTGTTTTTCTTGACTTGCCAGTTTCTGCTGGAACTGTGATGCCCGCATTTGCTGGTTCTGTGCGTCAAGATTGAGCTTGGCAGCTTCGTTCTGAGCATCAGCCTGTTCTGACTGCGCTCTAATCTGTAGCTCCTGCTCCTTCAACTTAACCAGCGGATCTGGCCCCTGATTAGATACTTGTTGAGACATCTGCTTGACCATCTGCATACCCTCGGCAACAAACTGTGCCGTTAGACCCTCAATGGCTAACATCTCTTCTTCAGTGGCAGCCGCACCGCCCGTAGCTTGTCTTTGCTGTATAAACTGCACCGCCGCACGTTCTCGCGCTGCAATCTTAACATGTTCCATGATGTGCTTCTGCAAGGACATTGCAATGGCAGGCATCCCGCCAACCATTGGTGTAGACCCAAACACCATGTGCGCCATGATGTGCGCCTCATGCTCCTGACCCTCAAACGCCTGCAAAGGCACCATGTCTAAAGCGTCTATGTTTTCCTGCGCCGGGTCCTTTGGTTCCGGCTCCTCGTCAGGAATACGCTTCATTATCCTGTCCGTGTCTTTTACACCCAGAGCCTCATACATGTCCTTGTAGACCTCGTACATGTTATGAAGCTCTGGGGCCGCCCCCGCCAGTTGTAGCTTGGTTTGCGCTAACGCAATCCGCTGCGCCTGACTAAACATATTGGGATCAGATACTGGAATTACATCAATCCGGTCATCAAAATCACTCGCCATCACCGCAGACTCTGCACCCTCTACAGTGTACGGATACTCCTGCGGCAGGCTCTCAGACATAACCCGCGCCAGCATTTTAAATTCAATCCGCATGGCGTAGTGCAGGCGCTTATGCACCGCACTCATCACACGAGACCCCTGCTCCAGCATCGCGATAGTCGTACCCACCGCCGCCTGCTGGTTTCCGTCTCCAACCTTTAAATCTGTAATCGTCGCAAAGCGCTGACCCGCCTGAACCACAAAGCCAAGCAAGTTAAACAGTGTCTGGTCAGGACCTTTGAATGGCAGCGGCATCAGGCTGTCACGAATAGCCCCTCCGGGAGCATCCACATCGCGAAACTCACCGGGCTGCAACGGGTCATCGTCGTCTCTGATCCGCAGTCCGCGGGCTTTGAAGCCCGCTGGGAGGTTAGACAACGTACCAGCGTCGATTAACTGTCGCAGTGCCGCTGTGGCGGTCCGTGACAGCCCGCCAATCGTGTGAATTAGCCCTAATCCGTAAAAACCAAAGCCCGGAAGGAACTTATAATGCACAAAATACTGAATTTTACGCTTTTCTTCGTCATCTTCACGATAATTTCGACGAATTGACAGTATCTGCCCGTTATCCTGACTGATTGTGACAACATATGGTATCTTGATGCCGGTTAACTCGCCATCCTCGTCCTCATCTTCGTACCCTTCAAGGTCCAAATCGACATGACACTCCAAAATAGTGCAGTCATAGTCGATCTGAGTGGGTGTAACGCCGTCAATGCGCTGTATTTCGTCCTCAACGGAGTTAGTTTCGCTCTGCGCGGGCAAAACATCCATGTCCAGATAGAAACCAGATACCTGTTTCTTCCGCAAATCGTTCAACGACATGCGGATAACCTGCGTTATGTTGGGACAAGTCTCTAAATCTGACGTTTCATATGGGACAACTAGGTGTTCTGCCGGTACAAACTTACTTACAGCCCGACCTTTTGTTTCATCATAGTAAACTTTCTTAAACGTAGACCCCGCCAAAGGCAAAAAGAACAACATCTGGTCAAGTTCAGGCGTGTACTCCTCCATCACGTTGGTGATGTAGTAGTTCATAAACTGCTTTACGCGGATAGCCTGCTGCTCTTTTTCCCTTGTTTCTGATCCAAGTACAGCAGTTCGCACGGGACCGCTGGCTGGCAACAACTCATTGAACGCCTGCGCCTGAAACTGCGTAGCCGCCTCGGCAAGCAGCGGATGCGTGACTCCGGTGGCTCCCCGGAAGGGCTGGGCCCTCTCCTCGTAGGAGAACCCCAACAACTCCAAACCGTTAGCGTAAGCATCTTCCCACTCCTGTCGCCCTGATTTGTTGCTGTCAAACTCAGACATCAGATCACCGGCAATCCGCGACAACTCCCTGTCGGGTATCTCTTCTGCCAAGTTCATGTAGAAATCATCGCTCTTGCCGCGCTGGTCCTGCGGATCAAAGTCCACAGTCATGCCGCCGTCTTCCTCCGGCGTGATCTCAATGTCCATGTTCTCCGCCATGCCCTCAAAAGACACGACGTTGTCGTCCATGCTGCCCGGTAGCTCAAGTTCTACTTCAGCCGCCAAGTCTTCCATGTCCAACTGTGAGGGGACGTTTTTGTCAATCATCCCGGCTATCGGTTCACGAGCCATGAGTTATCTCCTTTGGCCTAACTTACCATAGGCCGGTTCATATTCCTAGCTGTTGACGAAAGAGACGCAATACCTAAAGGGCCGCGGCCCGTGTTCCGCGCTACGTCAGACAAAGTCACTATGCCGCCTTTAGCCATTTCATCTATAGGCATTCCCTTATAATAAATCGTGTCGGGGTCCCGCGCTATCTTTTCACTAGGTTGAAACCCCACTGAATCACGCTTTAACGGTTTACCGCTGCCGCCAGAAAATTGATCCGGATAAAGTTCAGAATAACTAATGTCCCCATATTCCAAAGCCTCTCTCAAACCCTCCTCACCGCGGTCAAGAGCATCCCTCTCATCCATAGAAATATCACCGTCAGGCGCTTCTTTTCGACGAGTTACAAGGGGTGATAGCTTGGCTTCTTCCGCATCTAAAAAGCGTTTTTGCACGGTCCGTGCTTCGGCTTCCCCATACAAAGACTCATATAAGTCTCTAGCTGGGCCCTTCAACAATTCAGGGTCCTCTACCTCCATGAGATAGGCTAATTGATTCTGAATACTTTGACGACTTCCTCCTGTAGGAAACCCCTCTTTATGTTGCACCCAGTGTTGAATCTCATGTAACAGAGAAGATTGAAACTGTTGATTATTTAATTGATCTGCTACGCCTATGTAGTCTCGCTCTGAGTCATAGAAGGCACCACCAAACTCATTTATTCGCGCTACACGAAGATCTTTTATTTCCGGATATTGTTCATATAACTCCGGAAAGTCTAATATCTCTTCTAAACGTGCAAACGGAGCATCATTAATTGGTACTGCCCCATAATCATCGTCACGTCTAACAGACCGAAAACCCTCCATCCGACCGTCAAACACCTGCTTGTCGTTTAGTTTAGAATTAGCTGTAGGCATCTCAAAACGAAACGCATCCTTATACGCACGACCGGTTCCTAAAACATCTACATCCAGATAAGCCTGAGAACCGTCAAATATCTCCTGATCACTCTTGCCTTCTTTGTATAATTTAAGTGCCTTCTCATATTTGGTGGGCCCATCTTTTGCCAGAGTTCCTCCCATAATACCTAAAACGGGACCGCTGCCCTTGCCCGCGGTCCGCGCTATACTAAACGCGGTGCCCGCCCCCACTGTAGCCGGTACACCAAAAGGATCGAATCTTTCAATCTCTCCTGTTTCAGGGTTAAATGTCTCACCCCCGGCAAGTGCGGTGCGAAGCTGACGGGCGGGGTATTCTTTCAACTCTTCCCCAACAGCCGAAGCAATACCGCCTGCCGTCTCTGCCGGGTCCGCCATAAACTGTTTGAAAAACTCAATACCGCCGGTAATAACAGGAGGGACCGCGAACTGCGGGTCAGAGACTTTCATCGGAGTCTCAGAATAGATTACACCGCCATCTACATCTTGCGTGTTCACAGAATATGGCTGGTCCACTTGATACGACATGGGCACAAGAGGTGAGATTATTTGAGATATAAGAGGAGACGTAGGGTCTACCGGCAATCCTGTTTTTCTATCTGCCATTAATCGTAAATGTAACTTGTGTCAAAGTAACCCTGCTTATCACGCGGGAAATAAACATCCAAGCCACCCTCTGGGGATTTAAAATACTGTTTTGCAAACGGTTGATCCTTGGCAGGGGTCTTCTGACGCTCTTCTGTTCTACCTAATATACGATCTAGTTGCTTAAAAACCTCTTGGTCCACGGCCCGCGCTAACTGTTTCGGGGTAGCATTTACACCCGCTTCCTTGAGCAGCTTAACACCCAGCGCGTTGTTACGGTTGTCCATCTGCATGTCTCGGATATTAGATGCGGATAAGGGTAACATATCTACTGCCTCTTTAAGCTTTGTGGCTATGCCCGTGGTCTCTGGTCCGTAGTCCTTGGCCATCAAAGCGGAAGCGAGAGCATGTGCTCGTGCATCCTCTAACTCACCGTAAGTAGGCATATCAGGCCGTGGACGACCGGTTCTCATGTACTCTGGCAAATTAAAATCAGTGGCCATCATCATCTTTTGTTTGCCAGTTTCGGGGTCCATGATCGCATAACCCTGTTCATCCTGCATCGGTATATTAGCCGGATAGTTGTAATCTTTTACCAACTGCTCCATAAAAGTAGGGTCCTGACCATAAATGGCTTGAGCCATAGGGTCATCCATACGACCAGATGTCCGCATTGCGTTGTACTGATCTGACGGCACGTTGCCCGTAACCACGTCATACATGAAACTGCCTATGCCAGCTTCCGGTATTTCGCCGCCGTCATCAAAACCGATAGGGCTGGTTGTTACTTTGCCGTCCTCTATCTCAATCTGCTGTGGTACAAAACGACCTTCTCGACCAGCAAACGGGTCTCCAAGACTTTCTGAGTCTTGTAGATCAGAAAGATTAGCCGTACCACTTTGTAAATCTTGAACGGTTATACCGTATGCCGGATCTGCAAAATCATCATACATTTCACGAGAAACTATTTTTACATTTCCCTCATCATCAATAATCTCTCTTGTTCCCACGTCTTGACCGGCAAATGATGGAGGTATCGGGGGCAACTGAACAACTCTACCATCTACCTCAATCCTAGCGTTTGGGTCATGGGGCGTTGGTTCTAAAAGATCACTATATATCCGGTACTCTCCTGTCTCCCCCTCTTTGTATGACGGTCTGTTCATGCGAAGAAACTTTAAGAACTCTTCTAGCTCTTCCTTTGTCGCTACCGACATCGGGGACCCTTCTCCAAGTTCTACTATGCCGCCTTCTTGGTAACCTTCAACAATAGAGTCCGGAAAGCCCTTTACATACGGGTCCTGACCCTCCTTTATATAAAGTTTTTGATCACTTTCAGGGTAGTTCAAAACCGCACTAGCACGACGGTTTCTGAAAAGCTCAATCTGATCTCGTAATCTTTCTGCTTCTTCGTAATGATAACGTGCGTTGTCCACTGACCTTTGAGTGGGAAAAACATCCCCTTGCATTTCTACAGGGTTTTGAGCTTCCGACAGATGATACATCATCTGCTGCTCCAGATCTTGAAGGTAATTGTATGAACCCGTTTCCACTTCTTCTGGGGTCATAAAACGTAAATCATCTACACCGGGAAGGGACCCGTCGTCTTGTAACTGTACGTCTCCGCCGTTTTCAAAACCTGAAAAACCAAAAAAATCTGCAAACGTCTCTCCTCTGGGGTCCTTACCACTATACAGGGTCTGACCCTTCCGGCTCTTTTTAACGATGTAAGTATCTGAGGCACGAGCTTCCGGGGCCCCTGTAAAATAATCAACAACGTCGTCAAACTTTTCGGAGATGTACTCCCCGGCAGCCCCCAAATCTACAATACTATCTGACATCAGTAATACGCCCTAACCCTTACCTCGGTGTCCTCATCGCCCCAGTCGTCCGACGGCAGTTGCACAAAATTACCCTGACGATATCTCATCAAAGCCTGTGTCATACTATCTACCAAGTCATCATATTCACCATTGGGAAACGCGGCTACCTCTTCAATCAACTCGTCTGCAAACGCTTCGTCCGGTGCCCAGACCATGCCCGCCTCAAAAAGCGGAGATACAGAATGAACTCGCGTAACCTTATCATTACCTTTGCTCGGCGTAAAGTTAACAACTGGTATTCCTACGTTTCTTAATTCATGCGTCAACGGTAAACCAGACGCCTTCGCCTCCACGATGACGGTGTCGGGGTCCCAATACTTATACTGATCCAACGCTATCTCTTTCAGTTCCGGAAAATCCCAACGCCCCTTCTGGCTATCAAGAAGTATCAACGCCGGGGGTCCCCCAGCCTCTTCTGGGTGAAAAACACCCCACGTTGTAATTGCAGAAAAGTCAGAAGTTTCTCTTTTACTAAACGCCGTATCATAACTCTGTATGACAAACTCTAAGTTGGGCACGTTCTTCTTGTCCCAACGCTTCCACCAGTCCCGCCTGATAATCGCATTCTCTTCGCCTGTCGGGTTCTGCTGATACTGCGCGTTCCATTTGCTAGGCGGGATAGATGCGCGGACCGCGGTGAGATCTTCCATAGACCAGAACTCTGGCCAACACGGCGTGTCGTCATCAAAAATGGCAGGAAGTTCTACAACTTCCCATTGGTCAGCCAAAGGATCTTTAGCCATTGCACGGAGAAGTTGACCCGTCATGTCTTTTTCGGACCACCGGGTCTGAACCAAAACTATCGACCCACCCGGCTGGAGCCTCTGCCGGGGGCCCCCTGTGTACCAATCCCACGCATCGTCAAAACCATTCGCCGACATCGCTGTCTGTTCCGAATGCGGGTCATCAATGATTACGAGATCACCGCCGCGTCCCGCCAAGTTCGATCCCACGCCAACGGCATAGTACATACCACCAGAGGCGGTGTCCCATCGTCCTGACGCTTTACTATCAGCAGCCAGACGCACTTCCGGGAATATGTCTTTGTAATCGTCACTATCAATTAAGTTCTTCGTCTTTCTTCCAAAGTTTACTGCAAGCTCCGTGGTGTGCGTTGCTTGAATGATCTTCATTTTTGGATTCTTACCCATCATCCATGCAGGAAACAAGAACGAAGCGAACTCGGACTTCGTATGACGCGGGGCCATATTGATGATCAAACGCTTCAACTCGCCGCTAGCTACACGCTCAAGCTTATCAGAGATAATTTTATGATGACGACCCGCGATAAACTCTGGCCACATATTTTTTACAAAGATTAAAAAGTCCGCTCGACAAGCTTCATTACGTTCAATTTGAGCTAACCGAAGACGAAGTTTCGCCTCCTGATCTGAAACATCCATAGGGGGCCCCTAACTGCATAAAAGATACGCATAAATATGCACAATAATTAGGCAGTTAACAACTCATATCATTTTTCACATAAATATTTGCGAGAAACATGGCCCTAGCTCACGCTTGCAACAGCGCGGGCCGCGGCGCGAAAATCGCGGAAAAATGGCGGTTTTCTGCGGATTTTGACCCGATAGCGCGGGGCCCCTAACCACGGGCCGCGGGCCGCGAAACACGGGCTTTTTTTCCAACGCCGGGCAAGCCGGGCCGGTTGCCGGTGGCCAGATCCAGCGGGCCAGATCCGGCGATTGCGGGCCGGTTGCCGGTGGCCGGTGACAACGGCCAACTGGCCACGGGTTCCGGTCCGGTATGTTTAGGGCACGGGGCGCGGGGCAGGGCCCGCCTTGATTAACTGGTTTAAACCGCCAACGCGGGCCGGTGACGGGGCAAAAGAAAACCCCCGCTGGTAACCTACCGGCGGGGGCCTTGTCGGCGTTGTGGGGGCTTTTAGCTGTAGTGATAAGCCAGCAAGGGATATGATAGCACCATGGCCAGCCCGATCAGAACATAGGCGGCCAATAGGCCAATTAGAATGTTTTTGATAAAGCCGATCATTATTCTAGCTCAATCTTTACGTTAGCTTCGGCCAGTATTTCCCGCACGGCGGATTTTAGATCGTCGGCGCGGCTTTCGTCGTCCAGACCTTCCGGCAACCGCTCGTCGATCATTTCGCCAAGCTCATATTCATATTCGGAAATGTCGAACTGATCGGCCCAACGTTCGATTTCGCGGTTGGCCACGCTATCGGCTAGAGCTTCAACTTTATCGCCAATTAAACCCATAACCGCATCGCCCAACTGGTCTAGCTGTTCGGCTTTCAACTCGTCGCGCCGGTTAGCATGTTCTAGCTGTTTTCTCAATTCGGCGATTTCTGCGTCTTTTGGATCTACGACTGCATCATTGTCAAAATTTAAGTTTTCCATTTTTTTATTCCCGTAGTTTGAACAGGGGCGGCCACCACGGCCACCCGATAAGGTGTTATCCCATATTGTCCCATATAATGCAAGCCCCCATAAAAAAAGCCCCGCCAACGGGCGGGGCCAGTGTCAGATATTGCGGGGCCGGTTATGCGGCCACGGCGGCAACCCGTTGCCAATCGGCGGGCTTCATATTCAAAACTTGCCCGCCACGTAATTGCCACGCGTCAACGTCGTCGGCGTCGGCTTTATTGGCCACGGCGGTAACGGCGTTTACCAGTGTCGCACGGGACAACGGGCGGCCTTGTTCATAACCGGCTTGGCCGATTGTATTTAGCAACCCGTCCAATACGTTGGCGGTCTCTTTTTTGGTTAATTGCATCACGCGGCCCAAGTTTTGCACGACTTCAGATTTTTCGACGGCCACGCCGTCAATCACGTCGGCGGCGGCTTGTTTCATTTGCTCAATAACTTGGTCAAATGCGTCACGGCTAGAATAGACGCCGACAAGGTCCCGAATTTTAAGCTCTAACGCTTTATTGTCGGCATCTTTTGCCGCGTCGGATAGCAAGCCCCAGTCGTCGGTATCACGGGCGCTTGTGATATGAGACGAACGGGTTTTATTTTGGGTCTGCATGCCATTAAGGCAAGCCAGTGTCCAAGCGATTTGATAAACCGATACTGAACCCGCGCCAACTTCAGAATTTTGCAAGCCTATCCCGTTGGCCATATGGTCCCCGACATTGGCACCCGTGCCAGTCTGAACCAACGATTTAAGCCGCAAATATAGCCGCTTGTCGGTTACGTCGGCATTTACAACTTGAAACGCGGCGGGGTTGTCCATTAATTGCGGTAACGCCGATTGCAATAAATTGATATTGTCGAACGTCTTAAACTTGTCGGAAACAAAAGCCCGCAAAACGCCGTTCGGCTTTTCTGTATTGTTCCATTCTGAGCGCGGCGGCACGTTTAGACCAACCCCGCCAAATACTGGCGGCTGTTCGGTTGTTATGTCGTGCGTTCTTAGCATCCGGACGGCGGGCTTTTTTTGCCAGATTGCATTTATGAGCGCGTCGAATTCCGGCGAATAATCGGCTTGCAACCGGCGGGCCGTGCGGGCGTCAATGTCGGCATGGCTGGCAATCTGTCCGAATGCCACGTCATTTATGTCAAAAATTTTAGTTGGTTCGCCGCCCCGCCGCTCAATAACCACTTGGGGCCGCCCATTGTCGGCGGTGATTTTCTGCAAGTCGTGCGTCGGGGCCAGATAATCGGCGGCGCGGGCATGTTGGTCTTGAACTTTTAAAAGTAAGTTCTGAAGTGAGTTTTTATTGTTTTCGATTGTATGTGTCATTTCGATAATTTCCCGTAGTTGTTAAAAAACCGGCGGGCAAAACGCGCCGCCGGTGATTGTGTTACCATAATATGCGATTTTATGCAATTAGAATTTTTAAAAGTTTCTATTCGGCCCCTATATCACCCGCGACGTGGTGCCGGATAATTGCCCGTGGCGATAATGTTTTGACAAAAGCCCGCAACCGGTCCCCGTCGGTTTGTTCTTGTTCTTGGCCAGCCGTGGCGGTCCAATGCAAGGCAACATTCCCGCCCGCCGCATAACACCCGCCGCGCTCGTCGTTTTCAATTTTTTTCTTTTTGACGCCGTGGCCAGTAAACCCGACGATATAATCACGGGCCAGCCTAGCACATAGCGGGCCGTCTTTACCGCCGCAATTAACACACCCGACACTATCCAAATATTCGGCGGGGCATCTAATGACACGCACCCCGTCGGCGGTTGCGTTTTTGCCATTTTTCCAAAATGATTTTTTAACGACTGTTACAACCGGCGCAATTTTGTTTTTCACAATTTGCACGGCTTCCGACAAATTATCGGCGGAATAATTTATTGTGGTTTTGTTTGGGGCCAGTTTTTGCGCCCAATATAACGGGTGAAAATGTGAATAGGTGAAACTTTCCCCGCGCCGTGGCTTGGCATCTAGCACGGCGTCAAGATATTCAAAATCTATTTGACCGGCCCCGCAACCCCGCCCGCTATCATTTAGTTTGCAATCGGCGGGGCAAGTTCCAAAATTGTTAGCCTTGCCCGCCCTATATGTAACGGCCAAGCCCGACGTTTTATTGGCAGTTGAATTTTTAACAGTTTTCAGCATCATAACCGCCTGCGTCTAAAATAGACCAGTATTGATCAAAAGTATAAACAGCCCCGCTTGTCTCAACTTCCATTGGATAAGCGCCAAACTGTTTATAATGATCCTCAATAAAATTAACTATCTGGTTAAAATCCTCAACTTGCATTTTTCTAATTTCCCGTAGTTGAATGCGATTTGTCCCATATATAGAAAAAACAAAGCCCCGTCAAGATGTATTGACGGGGCCTAGTATTTTTTAAAATTTTATCTTCGACGGCGGCTTACATATCGCGTCCGCTTTTGCGTGTGCTTTTCCCAGTCCGGCCCATATAACAATCGGCCAATAATAGAAAATATAAACATTAGTTTGCAATCTCCCGTGCTAGTTTATGGTGTGGCCGGTATGTATCCAGACCGGCGCGGTGGTTTCGATCCAGACCTTGGCCCCACAAGATAGGGGCTTGTCTGGCGAATATACAACGCGAGATAGGCCATCAATTTCTGCCGCGTATGTATAATGGTTTTCCCTGCCACACTTAACTGTAATTGGCGGGTTCGCTTCGCCATTCTTCTTGTTTGCACGAATGACGTGTTGATTAATGTGAATGCGCTTTTTTCTCATACTGCTAACATTCTGCTTCAAAAACGCACTGTCCACGCTGATCAATAGACTCTAAAATTTCAGTGCCTAACGCATGTCTCGCATACCATTCTAAAATATTCCGAACATCCTCTTCAGTAAAACTAGACTTCATATGCTCGTTAAGATATGCCATTAAAATCTTATTATTATAGCTATCATGCTTCATAAAAAATTGATCCAAATGAATTTTGGCATCTCCTAATTCTTTAAGACATGTTTTCAAGCCATCACGAACACTGGGTTCGTGTTCCTTATAAAACTCATAATCAAGAGCTTCCGGTTCATCTGGGTCTTCTACCTCAATACCCTCTACACCAAAAAAATCTGCATCATCGGATGGTTGCACACCGAACCAAAATTTGCCCTCAATATCTCCTTGATAAAATCTTCCCATTATCTTACTCCCGTAGTTAATTATCAAACACCTCTTTTATGAACCATACCTTATCCACGTTGGTTTGGTACTCACCATCAGCATTCGGGTGGCATTCATAAACCTTGGCGACTAAATCTTGTGGATATTGCGGGTCTGGCTTTTCTGCAAAGTGAATGCAGATATCAAACATTCTGCCCAAAACCTGTACACCCACCCATTCCATTTCATCGTCAAGGTGTTCATACCACGCATTGCGCTGACAACGATAATCCTCAAAACACAAGTGCGCTTCAAAATGTGCGGTCAAAAAACCTTTTTCAAAATCGGATAATACAAGGTCACTCATCGTTCATAACTCCCGTAGTAATTAACGATGACCCTACATATAGGATTATGTGGGACAAATCAAGTCAAAAATTACATCCCAATTAAATTTGCCTTTCTGGTGGTGTATCGGCTCGACGGATTGTAAGCCGTCCATTTTCAAATCAACCGCCGCGCTGGCGGGATACAAAAACATTTCCGGATCATCTGTCGGCTTGTTCTGTTTCTTAATCAATATCCATGACGGGCTATGCTGGTGACGGGATAGCCACGCCACTTGTGACGGCTGTAAAGTAACGCCATTGCTTGTCAAAAATTTAAGTTCTACAAAATGAAACACACCCTGTTCATCGCATATCAATAAATCAGGTATGCCCGCGCCTACATAGTTTTCAATCCGCGTCAGCAGAAACTTCCGCTTCGACCTCTGCGCCGCTTCCTTTATCTGCTTGTAAAAGCCGCTTTCTCGCTTTGTTGCGATTGCTGGGGTTTTCATCTTCCGGCGTGATGTTGATTGTGACTGGGGCATAGCTTTGCTTGAGTTCCTCTAGGGCTTTCAAAACATCCTCTTTACTCATACTGTCGATAGAGCCATGACGGATTTCTGATTTGTTGACGTATATGTCCCCCTGCGCTTGTCCCCGTCTGTACTCAGCTTGCACGGCGGCACTATATGCGCCGTTCTGCAAAGCCAAATCCCGTATGTTCTGCAAATCCCTAACGTGCCGGTGAAATGTGATGCCGTACTTTTCATCAAGTTCCCGCCGATAAGACTGTATAGCCGCCACGACATGAGGCGATATATGCGGGTTGGTCAGTTCATAAGCCCTGCTATGTGCAGACGTTACAGCATATCCAGCATTGATAGCCGCCTCGCGTAACGTAATCTGCCCGTCTTTACTCACCAGTTCTTTTACAAAGAGTTCCTGTTTACGGGTCAGGGGCTGGTCTACGCCAGCCGGTGGTCTGCCTCGACGTTCTCTAGGTTTACCGGTTATCTTACCCGCCGCTATTCTTGCCATAATTACCCCGTTAAAAAGGTCACGTTCAGATATTAGTAACGCAGAACACTATATAGAGCAAAAAATATTTTTTATAAAAACCAAAATATCAGCCAATAAGGCCGTTTTTTTGTTTAAGAAAGTGTAACACCATTGATTTCATAGTGTTACGCTATTTGTGTTACAAAGTATTATATATATTTCAGTAAGTTACATATCAATGTAACACCGTAACACCTGTAACACCTATTTTTACTAAAAAATATTTTTTTATTTTTTTTGCCTATATAGAGTTACTGTTACTAAAAAAGCGCGACCCGTGGGCCGCGCTCTCTAAGCTATTGTTCTTGTTGATGTTTCAACCATTGCTGGTTGGATCTATCAAAGTAACGCAACCATGTTTCGATAAACTCAAGGTGTGTACACCTCTCATCTTTTGACGGTTTGATGCTATTTTTACCAACTTCAAAGAAGCCGACCGGCACCATTTTATCTGCGCTTTCGGAAGCGTAGGACAAGCCGCCCATGTCATTTACATGGCTGGTTTCGTCGGGCCCGTACCAAACGGAAACAAAATTTTTCTCTCCTCTGGCCGCTTTGCGGGCCGCGGTCACCGGATCGGTGGCCTTGGCCCATGAGCCGTAAAATCCAGCGGTTGAAGCGATATAAGTGAAGCCGTTGGGCAACACCCAGTCTTTTGCACAATCAGTCATACTGACCTCCCGTAATAATTAACGATTTCAAATAGCGGGTGGACGAGGCGGCTACTGGAACCGTGGTTCCCAGTCGGCACTGAGGCCGTAGAGTCGCTAGGGTGTCTTCACCACCCCGCCCACACAATCATTTCTGATTGTTCTTATACTATAGCATACTATCCCATATTTGTCAAGCATAAATTTTTAAAAGTTTTGTGTGTCGTTAACCAATTTTAAGTTAACATCCCATAATCGCCCATAGAAGCCCATACACGGGCTTTAGGTGTTTTCCGGTGGTTTACTACCCTCGACCGGCCAACGGCGTTTTTGGCTTCCAGCCTTGGTTACAGACCGGTATATGTGAAAACGCTTAAAATCTCTCTGGGCCCAGAACATCTGCGACATAGTGTCGCACCCCTCTATACGGGTATGGGATTTTATGATAGACTCTCATACAAGGCTAAAAAGATATTTTAGTCTTTAGATGTTTCACGTGAAACATCCGCTGTTTAAAATCGTTAACTACTACGGGAGTATTGTTATGCCTTCAATCGTTGAAGTTCCTGAAGAGCAGGCTAAAGTTGGAGTAATTTGGATCTGTCTTAATTCGGTGGATTTTACTGGGAACGACGAGGCTGTAAAAGAGCATCGCCGTTTGCTTCTGTCATATCGTAAGAAGATTGCGAAGATCAACGACATTGAGCTTTCGCAGGTTGAAAGCGAAATGCTGGATCATTACGAAGAGCTTAAAAAAGCCTGTTAAAAAACCAAAGTAAAAATTAGGGCGGCCATGTGCCGCCCTTCTTGACAATATAGTGTCAATTTATTGACAAACTTTTTTATGCCCGTCACGTCTTTAATAAGAACTAATGGGTTATAATGGGACATGAAGTTAGTCAAGAAAGGTAAAGCCATGCTTAAAATTGAACAAGAACAGTATTACAAAATTCCTGAAAATGAAGATGCTTTTTTAGAAGAGGATTCTCGTTACATCAGGAAATTTTTTGCTAACGTCGCGCAACAGGCTAATGCAATGCCCGACCAAGTTGACGACCCAAAGTACAAAAAAGCCTATCATAGGTTTATAGAGAACAAGTTTTTGTTGGACGACCTAGACTTGTTACAAGATAGAGTTTCTTCCGGCTTGCACGATCAATGTGTACAAACAGAAAAAACATTAGAGTCTATGAAAGGTATGACGGAGCCTGCTGGTCTTATTGGAAACCCTAGCGTTGTTAAAGAAGCGTTAGAGGAAGTTATAAAGAATATTTGCGAACAACGATCTACGTTGAACAAAATGTTTGCTTGGATAAAAACTGCTTAAACAGAAAAACCCCCAGCCGCAAAGCTGGGGGTTTTTTTTAATGCGTAGTCTCCGCGTTCTCGTTTTCATACTCGACCGCGGCGCGGGCTCCGCTGGCCATGCACGACGTAATCATGCCAATGGCGGTTGTCGAGTCCGGCGAGGATATTATCAGCCGGAAGATAATCGCGGTCAGTGCGCCGCCCATGACGGCCCCTGCTCCGTGACCATCCTTGGCCATTTCATCCAACAAGTCCTCGACCCGCTGACCGGCTTCATCAAAGCTATCGGTGCTATCCACGTTGTATCCTTTCCCAAGCGGCTTGAACTTCACACGCCCGCTTTACAGCTTCGGGGCTGAACTGCCCTTCAGATGCAATACGGGAAGCGTACAAGCTTACCACCTGATTGATGTTTTGGACGGCTGTTGGCCAGTCCATGTCTCTCGACATTTCCAAAATTTCTTTCTTTCGATCCATGAAGCATCTCCCGTGGAGCCCATAAGTTAAACCAGCAATCAGAACACAAGAACCGGCCACCATCTTTTGCGGCAGCCGGTTCGTTACAGTTGTTACAGCGTGTGATCTTCAGCATTTGGCTTCTCCGGTCTATCCTGACCCGTATCCGGCATCCAGTGCGTTACATCATCCGTTAGCCAGCCGGTGTCATTTCCGAATACGTCATGCACCCATATTTTTGCATCGGGGGCTTTACCATTTTCAGTCACGCCCGTGGTTCCGTCAATCTTTTCATACGGCCAGCCGTCAACGTAGCTACCGTCGTCATTACGAGCGACATCGATTTCCTCACTACGCTCGTAAATACCGCGGTCAAGAACGGTAAAGTCAAAAGCATCGTGATGAAAAAAGTACCAGACCTTTTGCCCGTCTTCGGGTCTCTGGTCACCGATAAAGATCCATTCACTCATCGTTCACCTCACAAACATTTTCCAACGTCCAGTCGTGACCTTCGTCAGTCTGAACCCATTCAATGGTGGCAACATCATCGTTAGCCATTTGCCATGCTTCGGCTTCATTACGCGCCGTAACAACAGCCTCATAAGCCACATCCATCGTGGCGGTTACCTTAAACTTTGGCATCTTCAATCTCCCGTATAACCAAGTTTGCAATTTTGCATCAAACGATCACGAATGAACATGAAATCAAAAGGCGCAAGTTTTTCATTGCCAACGAAACGCCATTGAACATCATCGTGACTACTTACACGATCTAGCCAGAGCCATTCTCCGGTTTCAGGATCAAGGTAAGTGACGCCGTCATACGTCACCTCAATGCTATCGGCCTTAATCCACATCTGACGAACTTGTTCTTCGTCAACAATTTCATCGCGCAGTTGAATATATAATCCCATTTCAATCTCCCGTAGTACATAAGATAACTCCTATATACTACGGTGACAACATATTGTCAAGCAGAAAAAAATACCCCCAGAGTCGTGCGAACTCTGGGGGCTACTACGGGAACTGTAAAGCTTGGGGGCTTTACAAGCTCATATATATGCGATTGTTTGGGAAAAGTCAAGAGAAATCGTCACCATGAATTAATTCTTCCAGTTCTTCATCGGTCATGTTCTCAAAGTCCATGTCCTCAAAGCGTTTTTTCTTCTTCACTGGGTAACGCTTTACAGTCACCTTATTTAATTTCTTAATAGGATCACCCATGATGTCGTCCAGTTTGACCACTTTAGTTTCTAAAGTTTCTATGGTGGAATACTTATGACCACACGTTAAACACTGCCGGTGACGGCGTGTGGTATCTCCAAGCGGCCTACTGTTATAGACCTTACTCTTTCCCTGACACTTCGGGCATATCATTTTTTTCTCCCTGACAGCAATCTGATATGACCATCTTGCATACCGAACATTGATAATGCCCGTGAACCTCGACGGGCGGGAAGTGAACTATAGACGTGTGACAACGAGGGCACAGACCATCAGCTAATAAACGCCCCATACTGCCATCACCCTGACTTATTGTCACTTCTTTGCCTTTGGCGGACGACCACGTTTTTTAGGCGCGGAAATCTTTGCTTTCGGCGGGCGACCACGTTTCTTTTTCACGGGGGCCTTACCGCCTACCCATGCTTCGTTGACCGCGGGCGTTGATTTATTATCAGCCCGCAGACGCCCTTTGTCATCCCTAGCCCGTTCAGGCTCACAGAAAAACATAGGGAAAAATAGTCGTAAGATTTTATTTAACATATACCTCTCCTTAGTAACTAAGACTTATCGCATACCATAATTAAAAAAAATGGTCAACCGATTGTTTTGCGATAGACGTTCCACATGACGCGAAGCTGACCAGATATTGTCCGGCCCTCTAATTTCGCTAATTTTTTGATCTCTTCGTACACTTCAATGGGTACGAGGACCGATTTCCACTTAGTAATGTCCATATATAGCTCCTTATGTGTAGGAATATATAAGAGAAGTTGTTATTTTACAAGCAAAAAAGGCCCCGCCGAAGCGGGACCAGTTCTCTAAGGGAGGATATTACTCTGCTTCACCCCAACTAGGACCGATCTCAATGTCACATAAGTTGGGTATCTCCAACGGTACAGCATTTTCCATAATTTCTGCAACATCTTTTGCTTCTTCACGATTTTTCACAGACATGGCGATCTCATCATGTATTTGCACAAGAGGTATGCGTCCTGTCTTGTAGATGTTTACCATTGCTTTCTTTGTCATGTCCGCGGCAGACGCTTGGATTAGCCGGTTGAGAGCCTTGTAAGTGTAGGCCCGCTTCAATCTGGTGGTCTCACCGTACTCGCGTATAGCCTCTTGGTATGGCAGAGCCTTGTTCATGGCAAACGTGTCGGGCTCCCACAAATCAAACCGGCACTTACGTCCCAGTATTGACCGAACGGAGCCGCTACCGTCCTTTTTGTTTAAGTGGTTTTGTACGCCGTTCATCAACCCTTTCACAAACGGGACACGATCATGGTACTGCTTAACCAGACCCTTGGCCTCTTCGACATCAATATCTAGCTGGTCAGATAGTTTGTTGACGCCCATGCCATACATCATGCCAAGGTTAATTGTCTTCGCTTGTTTGCGCGGGATCTCCGCCATTTCTGCGACCATCGTATGAAAATCCATATTATTATTATGTCTATAAGCATTGACGAACTCCTCTGCGCCGTTCAGTAACGCGCCTCTTGTTTTGCCAAAAACGTATGCGTAGTGAACCAAGATCCGTGGTTCCTGTTGCGAGAAATCTATAGCCGCCCACTGGTCACCCTCTTCCGGCAAGAACAGACTGCGTATCATTGGCCCCATCTCAGGGTCACGCGCCGGTATTTGCTGTAGGTTTGGGTTTGACATGGATATGCGCCCCGAAACGGTCCCACCGTCGTCAGAACGGATCTGATTGATGTGACTATGTATGCGGCCATCAGAGCGGCAGTGCTTCATTATGGTATTGATGAACGTGCCGCTAGTCTTGTTCAGGTTACGGGCTTGCACGATCAGCCGTGCCAACTCGTGGTCATGGTCAGTGAGAAACGATTTGGTAAATGACGGGGCGTTTTTTTCTGTCTTTGGGTACGGTATACCCAGCGCGTCAAATGCTTTGGCTATGGACGCGGCGGCCCACAACTCCACGTCCATACCGGCTACACGTTTGATTTGAGCAAGCACATCCTTTTCTTTGCTTAGAAGCGTGTTCCGCGTTTTCTCGACCCTGTCCTGATCTACCCGCACCCCTCGCCATGTCATGTCGATCAGGCAGGGCAACAGGTCAAGCTCTAGGTTTGCGATTGGCCAGAGCTCCTCTTTTGTAAGCTGGGTGGACAGATAGTTCCAAAGATCCAAGGTGATCTCTGCGTCGTTCTGGGCGTATGGCCCCACATACATGGCTGGCATCTTCCACATCTCAGCCTTGGGGTCCAAGCCAAACTCGCGGGCCGCTTCTTGCAGAGTCTTTTCAGTCTTTATCTTACCCAGAAGATCGTAAGAGAGTGAGTTGAGGCTGTAACTGAACCGGTTCTCATCCAGCAGTGCGGCCACCAGCATGGTGTCGATTATGCGCCCGTTGATGGTAAAACCCATACGGCGTATCCAGCCCGCATCATACTGAGCATTGTGCATGATCTTGTCGGCGGGACACTCAAATACCTTCTTCAGCCACTTGTTGACTATGCGCTCATCCAGATTGCCGCCACCCAGATGCCGGATGGGTATGTATCCAGCCCAGTCCGCGACGGCTATGGCATAGCCTACCACCTCACCGTCACCGGTAGGCCAACCGGGCCCGTTGGACTTGAGGTTTGGGTCCTTTGTCTCGACGTCGATGGCTATTTGTTTAGCATCGAAGATGTCAGGTAGCTCTGCTGGTGGAACCCATTCACTCTTGGGCCCGAACATTGTCATTTGTAAGGCCATGCTACGATTGCCTATACACAGTGACCATTTCGGTTCCGCGTTCCAAAACTTTCCAACCGTCTTTCAGGTAAGAGTCTAATTGTTCAATACGGATAAACCGAATGAGCTTTTCTGTTTTTTTAATCACTCGTTTCCTCGCCACCTAACGCTCCATATCCACAAATGTCCACCCAACTGTCCTCATGGTCCGGTGTTACTACCAGACGAGCCAGCTTAACAGCAACCATACATTGGTAAACCTGTTGAATAGTAACAGGTTTATCTAGCAGAACAGACCACATCTGTGCAATACGAGCGTGGTTTTCATGCGCGTCACCATATTCTTTGGCCCGTGGTCCATTGACTAGGCTCTCTGCCTTATTGAGTATCTCTTTACGGTTCATATCTGATAGCTCCTAGTGGCATCGTCAGGCTCAACTAAGTATAGGTTCTGCTTGGTCCGCGTGATGCCGACATAGAACACACGGTGCAAATCGTCAGGCGCGAGTTCCGCGGCCTTTGATGCGGCTGGTGATATCTCCGTAAACAGAACCACGTTGTCAGCCTCACCGCCCTTAGATCCGTGGATCGTGGACAGATTGATGCGAGGCTCTGCATTGAACTTTTCACCACGACGTAACAACGCGGTGATATAGGCACGGTCTGCGCTAGGCAACTTGTCCATCGCTGTATGCCAGATCATATCTCGTATGGATGTAATCAGATCCACGCCTTCTATGAGTCCGTGGTGCGCGATCAGTTCATCCAGCGTCACCATGTCGTCATCGTCGAGTGCCGGTAATTTTTTAAATCCGCGCTTGACTCTGTCGTTGACGGACATATAACTGTAAATGGTTCGTGCGGTCTTGCCCGTCACCTGTTTACCTTTTCTCAACTGTTCCCAGCCATTCACAGCGTCGCTCAGATTTTCTGAGATTGAACGTCGGCCCCGATAGTTGAAAAGATAGCCCCGACTCCGTAGGTCTGCGGTTATATCCGACAGGAAGTATGCGGCTTGTGCCAGCACGAGCCACGAACCCTCAGAAAAATCAATCATCTCAGCGCGGGCAATGTGTTCTACATTGCCCCTGTCTTCGCGGGGCAGATACTTTTTGGGCACACGGCGTTTGATGCGACGGACCACACGCTCTGCCATAGGATGCACAGTGGCCGGTACGCGGTAGGATTGCTCCAATACCTCGTAGCCACCGTTGAGGTTTATAAAATGCTCAACGTCTGCACCGGCCCAACGGTATATGGCTTGGTCATCATCACCGGCAGCATAGATCCGCTCAGAGTGTTGCTCTAATACATGAGCCACGTCCCATTGCAGGGGCGACAGATCTTGCGCCTCGTCAACGAAAGTGACAGCAAGGCGGGGGCAAAACTGTGCACTCTCGTTGACAAAGACCTCTAACATATCTGTGAAGTCGAAAAGCTGGTATCTGTTTTTGTATTCCTGTAGCGCGGTGGCCACATACTTTACCGTGTTCCAGCTTTCGCCTATCTCGCTTTCGTCATACTGCTGACGCAGATCTATCTTACGCAGACGCGCTAAGTTCATCAGGTTGACGATTGGGCTACTGCTTTTATTGAGATCAAAAGCATCTTCGCCAGATAGGCTAGAGCCCTCTACGTCTAAATTAAAACCCAGTGCAATCCCCACCTCTTTGTAATGTTCTGGTTGCATGACCTGTTCTTGCCGTATGCCAGATAGGCGTAGGGCAAAGCTATGCAGTGTTCTGAACCAAGGCAGTTGCGATTTGTCCAGATGAAACCGTGCACAGGCCCGCTCGACGGCTTCATTTGCGGCTTGCCGCGTGAACGCAAAGTAACCTATGTGCGTGGGGTCAACACCGCTCGACAAAGCCTCATCTACTTTGTTTAAAAGCGCGGTGGTCTTGCCGGTTCCGGGCGGTCCGTAGATGCGGAATATCTTAGTATCCATGCTCTTCGTCCGTCAGATCTTGTATGTCCTGCATCATGTGCACAAACACAGGAGTTTGTTCACCCACCCATGATCCCAATACGTTAACAAAGAAAAAGTCTATAGCCTCGTCGTGACTCATGCCGTCACGCTCACAAAGTATGGCTATGCACTTATGGTAATCGTATGCCACCAACGGCTCCTGACCAAACCGGTGACACACACCAATAAACGCTTTATCAAATCCATCTGCTTTCAACATTAGAACGGGGCCTCCTCTTCCCTACCAAAGTCTGGCGTTTTGAGGTCTAGCTCAACGGACTCGTATGCAGGTATTTTCCATACCCTCACTGGCCTCCCTTTAATTCTGAGGAGCATACTTTCCCCTCCCAGATCACGAAGCCGTTGAGCTATCTTGTAAGGCTTGTATTCAAAAAACTTGTTACGTTTTAAGAAAGCCTCAAAATCTTTTAGTCTAAAATAAGTGACGTTAGTTTCATCATCAGTCCACGGACGTTTTAAAAGTATTTCTTCTTTATCTTTGGCCTTTTGTAAGTGAGCGCAGAACTCTTCTAAGTAATCATAGAACTGACCGCTTGTGCTAGCATCCTCTGCCACGTCAATAATCGCGCTCTCGTTTGCGGCCATCTCCCGCATCAACCCGCCTATGCGTCCTTCCCACACCTGCTTACTGACAGAGCGTGGCATGAAGTTAAGTTGCTCCATGCAGGCTTTCTGAAATGTCGTTTGACTCATAAGCCCTTCGGTGTCCAGTTCAACAGGTTCGCCGTTTACATCCAGAAACCACACTGGTGGGTTGGAGTTGTACTTTCGTAGATTAGCTATGGCGGCACCCTGTATAGCCGCACCTATGCCGTGTTTGCGTGTCTGACATAGCTCTTTATTACAGTGCGCGTTGATGGGCGCATCGCTACACCGGTAGGCGTAGTCCTTTTTCTCAAGCTGTTTAGCCACAATGTTGACCTCGTTAAGAGGCAGAGGCGGCTCCAGATACTGCATATTGTAGTTTAGTATCTCAGACTCCCAGCTATCGGGGTAAGCTTTGCGTAGATATACACCTATGTTAAACAATCCGTTGTTGCGTCCACCCTCAGATATTTTGTTTTTAATCAAAAACTGTAAGCACGGTGGCCCGTCATTCATGTTTGACGTTTCGGGGTCTTCCGTGATCTGGAGCTTAATTACCTGTTCAGGTGTCTGCTTATGCGTTTCGTAAAGCTCAAAGAACTCTTCAAGCGTAGCAGATGTGCCGTCATCCTTTATTGCATAGCGTAACCCATCTTCTGCATCATAATACGGTAGGTTCAGAAAGTTACCTACGTCGTCGCGGTCAAGATGCAACTTAACCTGTTTTGGAAAGATTTCACTGCCGCCGTACCCCAAAGCGGCTGAAACCTGTTGCAGTGTTGACTGCATATCTTTTGCGTCTACCCATTCTGTTGCGAACAGGAAGCAGTGTGCGCCGCCAGACTTGGAGCGGCACACCACAAGAGGTAATTTAAGCTTACGGATCTTCTCAACGAGTACTTTGTGATCTAACGGGTATTGGTCTACGTCAACACAACCCCAGACACACTTATTGTCCTCATTGATCGGTATAATACCAATACCACGACCCTTGCCAGCCAGATGCCCTTCCCACAGTTCCTTGGTCCGTGGTTCGCGCACTATGGCGGCCCGTCCGGTATTCTTACCGTTAGCTTGCTGTTTCTCTACTTTGTATGTGCCATACGCAAGACGCAGGCCATCAAAGATGGATGAAAACTTATCTACTGACATGTACGTTCCCCGCAAAAAAGATGAGGCGGCAAGGGCGTAGCAGCCAACACCCTTACCACCCCAACTGTTTAGAACGGTACGTCGTCGTTCAGATTGTTATCGGAGACACTATCGTCCTGATGCTTTACCACCACATCACCAGCAGTGATGCTCGTAGCAAAGTCCTTACCACGTTGGTAGATAGCTCTATCTTCGACAGGACCCACACGACTCATCTCCCAGCCATGCCAACTACCCTTACTATTCTCCTCAGATATAGTCTTGAGATGATAGATGTGGCTAAAGCGCGGCGGCGTAAATGGGCCGTTTTTGCCCTGCATGGTGAGCGAAGAGATCATGCTGTTCCACTTACGAGACTTTTTAAGCTGAGTGGACTTCATTGCAATCAACGCAGTTTCCGCAGAACCGTCGTCGTGTAGCACAATAACAAAGTGCTGATGGGTCTCTTCAATATACTGACCAGACCCGTCCTGAACATATTCTTTGTTATCTTCAGCAGACCGCTCCGTTTTGGGCATGGACTCGCCCGGAGAATAAATAGCAACAGGAGCACCCGTTCCTTCGCCTCTGGGGGCCCATTGAATGAACCGACGCTGGTATGCTACCGGAATGACCTTGATACCGTCCTTGCCCTTGTATACGGCCCCTGAGACGGTGTTGTAGATGTCACCCTTACGGGCATCCTCCAAATCATCAAGTTCTTTGCTTACGCCTGACAATATCTTGAGAAAAGGTAACGCAAGATCGTCTTGGCTCATATTCTCCAAGCCTACTCCGGCATCAGCTTCAAACATAGAGGGATCAAACTGAATAATCTCAGCCGTTTCCTTCTCAACTACATCATTTTTCTTTTCAGCCATTTTACTTTCCTCTCTTAATAATTGCGCGTTGCCCGACGTAGGCTCCGAATAGCTCCATTGGGAAGTCGTCACCATTCTCAACACGTTCGCGGACAAAGGCACGAAGCGTCTGTGAATGGATGTCCGTCTTTTGTTCCGGCGCGTAGCCCTCTTTTTCCGCAACGGCTTTGAACGCAGACGCTTGGTCATCCTCGCCTCTGCCAAACGAACATGTAATCGTGTTTTTGATGATATCGTCATACCCGTTCTCCCGTAACCAATCGAATGCTTTTGGTTTATTGTCGATTAAAATTGATGCACCGTAGGTGGGTTTGACAGTAACCTCAGATCCATCATCCAGTTTCATGGCTGTTAGGCCGATCTCAGCCAGCATAGTCGGCAAGTCCTCATCAGTCATTTTCAACAACGACTTTTTCTCAGCCTTGAGTTTTTCCTCAAGGTCTTTGACCTGCTCTTCCTTGTCCCTGATTGCTTTAGCCATACCGGCAACCGTTGTTAGGTCACCCTGATCCAGTTTTTCTACTGAATTAGACAGACTGGCTTCAAAGTCTGCCTCCATTTCTGCAAACAAATCGCTCATCGCGTTTCTCCGTTCGTTGTTAAAGGCTCCTGTCGGGCCTTGACAAATACCTATATAGTCGTATATACCCCCATAGTCAAGGGAGAAAATGATGCGGGAATATAAATTTAAAACTGAGCCGTTTGACCACCAGCGAAAAGTCTTGGAAGACTCGTGGGCCGAGGAGTTCTACGCGCTGTTTATGGAGATGGGCACTGGCAAATCCAAGGTAGCTATCGACACTATCGGTATGCTGTATCAGGCCAAAAAAATATGCGCTGCACTTATACTGGCACCAAAAGGCGTCTATGACAACTGGGTGCAAGGTGAGATACCGGCGCACTTACCGGACGAGATTGAGCGCATGGTGGTGCGGTGGACGCCGTCTACTGCAAAAAAGTTTCAGGACGAGATGAAAGCGCTGGTGTATGAGCCGTTTGACGGCATGAAGATCTTTGTAATGAACATAGAGGCGCTGTCTACTGCGCGTGGTACGAAGGCCGCGTATGCCTTTTTATGTAGAAACCCCAGTAACATAATGATTGTGGACGAAAGCACTACTATCAAAAACCGTAAGGCCACACGCACCAAGAACGTGATGATGCTGGCCAAGGATGCTAGGTACAAGCGCATCCTGACAGGGTCACCGGTCACCAAGTCACCTATGGATTTGTTCAGCCAGTGTATGTTCCTGTCACCGGCTGCGCTTAACTTCAACAGTTACTTTGCCTTTCAGAACCGGTACGCGATTGTGCAGAAGCGCACTATGGGCACTCGTGCTTTTCAGGAGATCACCGGATATCGCAGGCTGGACGAACTAAACCAGAAGCTGGACCGGTTTAGTAACCGCACTTTGAAAGAGCATTGTCTAGACTTGCCGGACAAAATGTACATACGACGGGACGTTGCGCTGACGGACGAGCAGAAGAGCTTGTATACGCAGATGAAGAAGCTGGCTCTGGCCAAGCTGGAGAACGGTGAACTGGCTACAACAGCCAGTGTGCTGACACAGATCATGCGCCTGCAACAGATATGCTGCGGGCATTTGCAACCGGATGAGGGCGAGATACAGCCGGTGGAAAGTAACAGGCTCAAGGAGTTACTGGAGATCACAGATGAGCTACAGGGAAAAGCTATCATTTGGGCGTCGTATACATACGACATTCAACAGATAGCTTCGGCCCTGCGCCACCGCTTTGGGCCCGAAGCGGTGGCAACCTATTATGGCGAAACCCCGCAGGATGAACGTCAGGAAACGGTCAACCGTTTTCAGGACAAAGATAACCCGCTTCGTTTCTTTGTCGGTCAGCCGCGGACAGGTGGCTACGGGATCACGCTGACCGCGGCTAACACAATGATATATTACTCAAATAGCTATGATTTGGAAATACGGTTGCAGTCTGAGGACAGGGCGCACCGTATAGGCCAAAGCAATAAAGTGACATATATCGACTTAGTATCGCCGCGCACTATTGACGAAAAGATCTTGAAGACACTACGCAACAAGATAAACCTTGCCGGTCAGGTGCTTGGAGAACAGGCTAGGGAGTGGCTAGTTTAGCGCCGCCGTGGGTACGGGAAAATGCTGCCTATACCTTGCTGAACTACGCCGCCCTTGGCATACTTAAAGTTAGCTTGTACACCAACTCCAAAGCCCTTACTAGCTGGGTTGAAAGGGCTAAAACCCTGAAAACCGGTTGTTGTAGGACTAGAGTATTGAGCCCCCTGTATTCCTTGATTTAAGCTGGCCTCTAAATTTTGTTGTGCTTGACTTTTTTGAGGACCAAGCGAGGAGTAAGCCTGATTAGCTACCGCTTTTTGAGCATCTGCATACATGTCCGCTAAACTTTTAGCGGCTGGAGCCAAAGTTGTGCCGGGTAGACCCACTTGCGTTGGCGCGAGTTGTTCCGTCACGGTAGGTACATTCAAGCCAAGGGCTTGATTTGAAGTAATGTTTTGCATGGACGTGTCTAGGCTTACAGGCCCTCTTTTAGAGGCAGCCACTGCGTCCGCTACCTTCCCCTGTATGTTTTGAGCGGTTTGTGCTTTTCCAGCTAAGTTTGCCTCAATTTCGGCCTGTGCGGCGGTTTTGGCAGCCTCCGCAGCAGCTTTGGCTTTCGCCGTTTGTTCGCCGCGATAACCCTCATAAGGTTCAGGAGTGGGGTCAGACGGAGGTGGAGGAGCTTTAGGCTCACCGCCTTTATTACCGCCGTCACCAATGAAGCAGCCGAACTTTATTTCAAACTCGTTTTTATCTTCGTAGATGTCATGTAGGCCGTCATACCAACGCTTCTTATACACAGCTATATCTCCGTCCTACGATGTCTTCTTGAACACCGGTGGCATATCTTTTTCTTTTACCATTTACTTGCCTCAAGAAGGTAGCTCCGTCATACGGATACACTTCGATATACCGACTGGTCAGTTCTTGCTGTACAAAACGCCCTATTTTCAACGCGTTGTTGTACGGTGCGATAAAGTCTATGACGTACAGCATACCAGACTCGTGGTCCGTGTACCAGTCTTCGGGCTGCAACTTGCGTGTGCCGTTCTCGTAGCCCTCTGCTGCTTCATTCGTCAGAAACGCATGGCTGAACAGACCCGTGGGCCGCGGAAAGATCTCCGTCTTGGCTGTTAGTTTGTCTTCGTACACCACAGTCATTTTCTTTGCTTTGATGGCAGGGAGCACAAGGCGTTCAAGGTCATGTATATACCAGTCACGGTGCATATCGGACTTGATCATCAGTTCCAGTACGTCGTTGATCATCCCATCAGGCTCCCGATACCCTCTATCAGGGAGCGGTCTTCTGGGAACATAGCAGCAAACCTACGTCTATCCACCGGTCCGCTGGCCGGAGGTGGAGCTTGAACTTGTGGCGCTGCCGACGCAAGGGTGGTCGTGGGTTGTGCCACCGTTTGCGCCGGAACTGTTTGTGTTGTGGGCATAGCTGTTGGTGCGACGGAGCTTACCGGACCCACTGTTGGCTCCTCTTCCTCTATGTAAGAAGGAGGAGTGACTGTTAAATCTTCTTGTAATTGCTCAGAGACGGCTCTTTCAACATAAGGGGCTCTTCTCCCCATTTGTTCAAAACCAAATCCAACTAAGATATTTTGTATTTTAGAGGCTGCTCCAGAGGCTTGAGCATCTGTCTGTGCTTGCTGTAATAAAACACCTAACTTCCTACGATCTTTAAGTATTTCACCCATCACGCGGATACGGGCTGCTTCGGGTACTTTAAAAAACAAATTTATCATTTGTTTAGAACCTTCATTAGCCGCAACAAATCCGCCGCCTATACCGCTTCCTCCGCCTACAAATTTTTTCAACAAGTTATCAAAAGCTTGTTGTGAACGAGCACCTATTGTTGCACCTATCATTCGGGCTTGAAACATCTTCATCCCACTAGGTTTATCAAAAAGAACATTTTGAACATCTCCAGACATAAAGGCTTCTTCTACGTTTACCATTTCTTTTAAAGCCTGTTGTATCTGACCTAAATGTTCTTTATCAATTAAATCGTTTTCTAAAAGCCAAGAAGAAACCCGTAAGCCTGATTTCGGATCTGCCCCTTTAACGGTTCCAAACAAAGCGTCTTGCATCGCTTTTGGGTTAAAGGCGTAACCGGTTCCACCCGCCCTAGTTAAAGCCCAATCTAAAATAGCTGTTCTAAGTCCGTCTTTAACTTGTTGTTTGCTATATTCAACCCCATCTTTGCCTACAACAGCTTCTGCTCTGTTAGCTAAATCTAAAAGTTCGTTAAGACTAGCGGCAGGTTTTTTTGAACGTAAAGCCGAGGCAACTGCGCTTGACGGGTTTTCTGTATTAGATTCCAAAACAGATTGAAAAGCTTTTGTTTCAGGCGAAACTTTTAAAGCTTTTAGTTCTTCACCCAAACTATCAAACATCCGTTGTGCAGAGGAGGCGTCTTCTAAATCTAGTTTAAGCTGCGGGAACATCCTAAAAATAGCCTGTCCTTCCGCAGACTCAACATAGTCTTGTAATTTTTTAGGATTTACTACAAGAGCTTCTTTAGTTTTTTCCACTCCCGTTTCCGGGTCGATGTACTTTACAGGTTTGCGGTCCATAATGCGAGACATCTGGTCACGGGTGATTTCTTCTAATGTTTCATGTATTGTAAACACCCGATTAACCGCAGAGGCTGGCATATTTCCTTGCGTGGCTACAAACTTACCCGCACTCATTATATCTTGTAGACGAAGATAAGTGGCGTTGCTCCCACCTCCAAAAATTTTGTCTACTAAAGCTTCAGCAGAAATTCTCGGTCCGCCTTTTTGCGTCGTATCTTGCAGATCACCCAAGAAACTTCTAGTAAATACATCATTACGGGCCTTAGTATAAGCCCTTGCCATATTATACGCATCGCCAAAGTTATCTTGGGTAAACAACAGATCATCTAAAACCGCTCCAGCCAATCTTTCCATCTTCATGGCCGTTTGATTTTTGCCTTGATTACGGAAATATGTAGCTTTTTCTAAAAGTTGAGAGCGAATATCATAGAGACGGGATGCCGTAACAGGGTTTTCTAGAGGAACATCAGGAACTATTGGTTCCCCAGCCTCATCTAAGGTTGGTCTGAAAAATTGAATAAAGTCATCAATATCTTGTTTTAGGCCGCCTAATGCTTTTGCTGTTTCAGACTCCCCACCTTTAGATGCTGATTTCACTCCGCCTTGGTCTAAGGGAGTGTCTAACATTAAAAGAAAATTAGGCTCCGTTAGTTCCTCTCCTGATCTGTTATAAAAAGTATTTATAGGAGCATCGCCTACAGCATTCCATAAAGTGCGTTCAACCTCTTTAGTTGCGCTCAACTGCTGGTCAAAAAGAGTTCTTAATTTAACAGCTAGATCTAATTTAAAAGAAGGGTTTTGCCGAAAAGGAGTGATGGTTCTACCTCTTCCTGTAACTTTTTCAGCGGCCTTAGTGATATTACTAATCTGAATATCTAAACTATTTGCAATGGTGTCATGGAAGAGGCGTTCTGCAACGAAAGCTGCACCCTGCATTGCCGCTACATCACCACTGTCTAAAGCGGAAATAATTGACTGCTTTGCACCCTGTATGTAAGCCTCTCTTCCTTTCACACTAGCTATTGCTAATTCATCGCTGGTGCGCCCTAAAGACTGTTCAATTCTAGCCCAAACTCTCGCAAGTTCAGGCTGACCTTTAGCTGCAAAAAACGCCGAAACAGAAACATCTGTAATTGGTCTCCCGTCAGCACCAACAAGTTCCTCTCCTAAAATGCGAATAGCCATGTCAATTAGTTCAGGATTTTGCTGAACCTCATTACTATCCTTTAAAGCGAGAAAAAATTTTCCTGCACCACTCTTACTTAATTTTTCATCTAACTTAGCTTTTTTATCTCCACTAAGAGCGCCTACGACAGAGTCAAAACCATATCGAACAGCTTTCGCCCCTCCTGTTAAAATAGGTTTTAACAACAAAGGCGGTAATCCGGCTCCCCCGATTTCTCCTAGAAACCTATAGCCCGGACTTCCGGGAAAAATTGTTTCGGCTCCAAAAGATCCAACACTAGAACCCCCTACCGCTAAAGTCTCATAGAACAAAGTAGCGTAAGGACTATTACGTGCTGTTTTACCACTTGCAGCTATACCGCTCTCTAAACCCCCTAAAATACGAAGAGATAGAGGCCCCTTTCTAGGGTCAGGTTTTAAAAGCCTGCTTACCACATTACCCGTTGGGGCAGAGGCTTTTAAAGCTTTTTGAAAAACTTTTGCGCCAAGAGCCTCTTCCGCCGCAATTAATTGAGCCATTCTATGGGGGTCAAAATAACCTTTAGCCGCAGCAGAAGACCTACCACCTTGCGTAACTTTTTTCCAATTATCTAATACACGAACAGCGCCAATCGCGCCCTCTTTTGTAGGTAAAGCCCACGGCGTACCCAACATGGATACCCCATAAACCGCAGTTTCTGCTGCATTCGTTACAGCTTGTAAAGAGGGAGTTACGGGATACTCTTCTCCAAAAACATATTCGTCAGCTTCCGAACCAAGGAAATCTCCAAATATAGCTCCACCTATTCCAGCTAGTGCTAGTGTACCAAATTTAGCAATCGGGTGTTTTATCGGCAATTTGCTAGCTTTTTTCACACTAGCTATCGCCCCCGCGGACATACCAGCAGCAGGCAATGTTGTTCTTTTTGCTTTTTCAAGGATAGCAAGCCATTGAGCTTCGTCTCCTCCTCCAAAATCTTGCACATTACTAAACAAAGGCAAGATATCCTCGTCTGTCATCTTACGTTTTTCAACAGGAATGTCGGAAAACCCCGGCAGGAAATTAAGAAGAGGGGCGGACCCATCACGCAAAGTCTCATAACTAAACAGACCCGGAGGAGCTATCTCGCTTTGAATGTCAACAATTCCCGCGGTTATGTTAGAAAGACCTTGTGTCCTTACACCTTCTTGAAAAGACTCTGGTGTAAATTTAAAATCTTCAAAAACGGGAACGTCTGCCGCCGTAAACTGAGACTCAGCCATCGTTGTCATCCCTCTACATCTCCTTCTGCTGCTTGAGCGGCACGATTTCCTTTTAACCATTCTCTGGCATTTTTACGGTTTGTAGGACTAAGACCTAACGCACCCTTTTCTAACGCAGTCTCATATATCTTGCGTAAAGCTCTAACTTCAGCGATTAAGTTTTTAAGACCACCTAATTTAGCTCTAGCTTTTCTCACTTGTTCTTCTGAATAAGACCCTTTCCTACCGCCATATTCCTCAACTCTTTCTGCAAGCGTTTGGAAATTAGATGCTAACTGTTCCTCTACTGAACTTAACTTAGATAAAGCATCCTCATCTGTGGTAAACATTCCGGGAGTCAACTTATTTGTTTCTTCCGCTAATTGTTCCTGAACAAATTTTAAGATACGATCACTGTCATCGACGGCACCGCCTTGAGTTATATACGATAAAATACGGTTCCTAATCGTTGTCATATCAGCTTCTGCGCGGCTAAACTCTTGTCCCTCTTGAGTTAAACCGCTGCCACCAACTTCTCGTAAAGTTTCCCCAAAATAATTTTTAAGTCTCTGAACACTACTTAACAGACCTGTTGTCCCCGGATAGTTGAGATTCTTATCAATAATGTTGATTGGCACGTCGTCCCAAGAAGAAGAGTTTAAATTCACGCTGCCATCTTCTGCAAACAGTGTTGCATTAAATTGCGGTGATGTAGTATCGACTCGCCCTGACGGCAGTGTTGGGAGTGCCGCCTCCGCTGTGTCCGCGCCTGTTACAGCGTCTCCGACCGTTCGATCAGTCGTCACTGGCGTAAGTATATCTTGAGGTAACTGATTTGCTACAGAACCGTGGCCCGCGGCCTCTCTTGCCTGAATAGCAGAAATAAGCTGCCTGCTTAAACCCGGAGTTGTTGACGGAATATAGTTGCTACCGTCAAAAACCAAACCTCTAGGTTTATTCGCGTAATTTAATATGGCTTGCTCAAATTGAGCCGTTTCATCCCCAAGAGTATTGTTTGCATATTTATCAATCCGGTCTGCATCAGATAGATATTTAACATCGTCATCAACAAGTTGTTTCGCAGGGCCCTCTGCAATTTTATTGTTGTTTTCATCAACAACGATTTGACCGGGGCTAAGAACTCTTGTCTCCCCCTTACCTTCGGCAATGACTTTTGGTTCACCCTCTACACTGATGTCTATGACTTTATGTCCTTTGGCAACGGTTATCACTCCGCCCAATATTTGAGATTGTAAAGCCTCCGGCAAGTTATCAAAGACGCTCTTTGGAATATCTTTAATCTTTACCTCTGCGGACTGCGCTCCAAGAAGCACTTTTCTTTGATCATCTTTACTTAGACCATCAAATATTGCACGAGGAATACCGCTTACAGAATCTGCATCCGCACCGAGTATTTTCATTTGTTCTGGTCTAGTTAGCTTACTAAAGATAGCCGCGGGCACACCTTTAACATCCGGAGTTGTAATCGCTGCTTTGGCTTCGTCACTCAAATCATCATAAATGTCCCTTGGAATGCCTTTGACCGGTAGATCTTGAACAGCTTTAACGCCAAGTAGTTTTTTCTGATCATCTACTGATAGACTGTCGTAAATAGATTTAGGTATGCCTTTGACTGTCTGATCCAGACCCATAATAGTATTTTTAGCACTTTCAGAAAGATCATTAAACACGTCTCTTGGAATACCCTTAACATCCGGTTCTACAACAGCTTTAACGCCAAGTAGTTTTTTCTGATCATCTACTGATAGACTGTCATAAACAGATTTAGGCACACCTTTGACTGTCTGATCCAGACCCATAATCGTGTTCTTAGCTTCTTGTGTAAGCGAGTTAAATACATTTGCAGGTATGCCTTTTATAGGTTGACCTATGCCACTGGCCACCACCTCGCCTTGCCTGTTATAAAGCTTTTCACCCGGCCCAAGCTTTTCAAGTTTGTTTCTTAATTCCATTTCTGTTTGAATAAACTTAGATCTTGCAGCAGCCTCTGCCGTGCGTGTCTCTTCCGCAGACTTTAATGCGGCTAAATCTAGAGCTCTCTCTTCTTGTTCCGCAGTCCGTTTAGCATCAAGTTGTGCCTGCGCTCGTGCGCCAATAGTCTGAGGAAGTTGCGTGGTCCGCGCTGCCATAGCCAAGCGCTCTGCCGCGCTCATACCGGGTGTCTCCCCCTGCATTGGAGCGGCAAAAGCAAGCGCCGTATTAGCTATATCAAAAAGCATTTGAGCTTTAGTCAGGTCTTTTTGTTCTTTTAAATCTGCGGCTCTCTTCTCTGCACCACCCAGTAAAGAAGAATATGTTCCCTTAGTTTCATCAAATATTTCTTTAAGCGGTCGAACGGTCGGGGCACCTTGAGCCGCGGCTAATTGATTTTGTAAATTAGCCACATCAATCTGTGTTCGCAAAGCTTTAGAATCACGAGGAGTCATCCCTATTCTAGGTCCTAAATAAGGCACTAAACCTGCATTTTGAAATTTCAGGACCGGCTGGTTGTCTCCGCGGCGGACCAGCCCGCCTTCCTTAAAATTTACGGGTGGTGGTCCCCCCATACCACCAGCAGGCTGCGGAGGTTCGACCGTGGACATAATCCCCTGCGCCATAGCGCCCTGAACAGGCTCTGACATTTCTTGTTGTGCCAATCCACCAATGCCTTGGTCAACTGCGCCCATCACCATAGCGGGCTGCACCAATGTCAGGACAGACTCAGGAGTTTGTCTGGCGTCTTCTTCGCCAACCACACCAGCAAGCTCTTCGTAGCGCTCTTCAACTGTCGCTTCATCACCACGTATGGTGTTCATAACCGTTTCAAAGTCTTCGGCCTCGTCGAGATTTGTAATCTCTTGCTCTGCCTCGGCTAAAGCTCCCTCAAGCACTTGCGGGTCTATAGCCTGTTCGCCCTCCATAGGGGGTGGAGCCGGAGGCATAGCAGGTGGAGGCGGCATCATTGAACCGACGCCCTGTGCCATAGCCGGGTCACCGCCCATTGCCATGCCTACGGGTTCTTGCGGCATACCAACTATTTTGCTCTGCACTTCAGGAGAGAGCGCTTGAAACACTTCTCTAGGCATGCCCCTAGCAGCACCAGCCCCCATTGCCCCACCAGCAGGTGCACCAAGTATTTTGCTCTGCACTTCAGGAGAGAGCGCTTGAAACACTTCTCTAGGCATACCCCTAGAAGCGGCAGCCACCTCGCCCTGCCGGTTATAAAGATTTTCACCCGGCCCAAGTTTATATAATTGACGTTCTTGCTCACGAGATCTAGTTAGTTGGTCTTGCGATATACCAAGTATTTTGTTCTGATCTTCAGGAGAGAGATCTTGAAATACTTCTCTAGGCATACCCCTTTGAGTGAGTTTTTCCAAGGTCGCTATAGGATCGGCTTGTTGTTGATTTAACAAAGCCAATAACTCTTCAATAGAAATACCTAGACGCCGTGCTTCTGCGGCCAACGGCGCTGTCTGATCGCCAAGATAATCCTCTAAAGACATACCCGCTACACCGCCCTCCTGATACTTCTTGGCAGCAACAGGGTCCATCTTCATCTGCACCGCTTCAGGCAGTTTTGAAAAGCCCTTGTATTCGTTAGGCACGGCCTGACCACCGTTGGCAAACATCTGTCTAGCTAATACGCTTCTGTTCATTAGAATAACCCCGCTGTCTTAGCGCCCGCTGCCGCTGATAATCCTGCAATACCCAGACCCAGATAAGTTTGAGCCGGTGATACACTAGGTGCCGTGGATGACGCAATGGTCTGTTGCGAAGTCGGCGCACCCTTGTAAATGTCTGATAAGAAACCATAACGCTGATACGGCTCATACAACTGCGCTAAATCACTTTGCCTTTGTGCTTCAAGTTCAGCCTGTTGCTGCGCTTGTTGCTGTTTGCCAAAATCAAACTGTGTTTGAATGTCCATAAGAGCCTGCTGCTGCGCCTGTTGACCTACCGCTGCCTCACGAAGACCCAACTGACCTAACGCCTCTGCTTGTGCTTGCTGCGCTTGCTGCGCCTGTAAAAAGTTCTGTGCTTGCGCCTGTGCCAAAGCTGCTGCGCGGTTTCGGCCTATCTCTGCCTGTTGAACCGCGGCCCGTGATCCGCCGAAAGCTCCCGCGCCTGCCGCTTGTTGGCCCGCTTGAGAAGCCTGTATGTCAAAGGATCTGTTTATCTCTGCCTGTATAGCTTGTTGATACGGGTTCATAAACTGACTTAAACCCTGCAAGCTAGGATCTAATGTGGTTCTTGCGTCAGTAAGCGCGGTGTCCGCTCCTTGCAAGTATTGCTGATAACCACCTATGCCTCCAGTAGCCGGAGCGGCAGCAGCAATCGCGTCCTGCTGTAGTTGAGACATACCCGCTATCTGCTGGGTAGGCAGGGTAATCGGCTGATCGGCTAGTTTTTGTGCGGATTCAAGAAGCCCTAGTTTATAGGCTTCAATTTCCGGGGCTTCGCGTACAATGGAGGTTTCTGTAGCCATTATGCCATCGCCTTCCCTTTAGCCTCAAGGCCGCGCATCATGTCATACATGCGGTTGATGCCTTTGTTATTGTCCCCATCACCCAAGCCTTTGACCGCGTTGGTTGTCATTACAAACTCACCGGGCATCAACATAGCTTTCACGCTGTCTTTGCCGGGAGTGCCCTCATCAGGCATGATACCGCCTACACGGCGTGGGAAAACACCGCCTCCGTCTTCATACTGACCCAAACCTTGAGTGAAAGTTGTAGGGACAAACACGTTTCCTGTAGCGTATTGAGGGGTATAACCAGAAAGTAAGAAGCGGTCCTTATATTGTTGATAATACTGATTAGGGCCTGCGAGTCTTTCCATCTCTTCTTTTCTGCGTCTTTCTTCTTCATCTTCTTCATCATCACCATCCATCGCTTTACTCAACCCATAGGCTGCGCCTGCTGTAGCCACGGTCCCGGCGGGTAAGAGAGATCTTGTAAGAGTCGGCGTGGCATCAGCTATGGCTTGTTTTGCCATCTCTAAGCTCATGCCCGGATTTTTGGCCATAAGCTCTGTTGGAGTAATGCTTGGTCCGGATGGTAAGAAAGCGTCTCCCATACCCTCTAAAAACCCTATATTATCTCCCGGAGTAAAAGCTCCTTTAACGCTTTCAAAAAAGCCCGGAGGTTTAGTGGGAAGCTCAACAGCTTGACTTAAATCAAATGCGGGTTGTGTAGGAGCCGTAGTCGCAGCAGAGCCTGTTTGAGTGGCAGCAAATCTTCCTTGAACGGGATCAGTGCCTTTAGCAAAAGGGCTAGTCTCAAGAAATGTTCCGTCGGCGGCTGTCGTACCAGTTACATCTGTCGCACTAGCCACGGTATCAGTGGGAGTAGTAACCCCCTCTTTAACACTAGCTAAAGTCTCAGAAGCCGGAGTAACCAAAGCTTGGTCAGCTAAAACTTTTTCGTAACCGGCTTGACCAAACTGACCGCTAACAAGCTGCTGACCGGCTGTTTGTAGGTTGGAGAAGGAAGCCTGTTTGGCTATTTCATCAAATGCACCTTGAGATATAGTTTTACCGGCAGCTTTAGCGCCCATCGCTCCTTGAACACCAGCAGTTGCGCCGCCGATAGCGCCACCAATCAAGGCATTTTTGAAGGCGTCTTTTAAGCTCCCGCCCTGTATCAACGTGCCTATACCTGATCCAAGAGCACCTGAGTAGATTGCACCAAGGCCGGGGAAGGCTGCGTTCAGAGCAAAAGGTATAATTACCGGAGCGGCTTTCTTAATTATCTTGGTCACGCCCTTGAGGGCTTTGCTCACACCTTTAGCTAGTTTGCTTACACCTTTTTTTACACCCTTAAACAACTTTTTCAGGAAAAACTCAGGCATACCCGTTTCAGGGTTGATAGAGTTTGCGCCAGAACCAACCACATAGCGCTCTGGGTCCTCTACACCAAGATCTCGTAAATGACTAAATATAGAGTCCCGTAGCTTTGGGTTGTCGTCAATCAGGGCTTTCGGGACAATCAACTCACCGGTTTCAACGTGAGCAACGGTGTCATCACCGTAACGACCGTAAGATGCCATGCGCGTGGCAATCGGCTCAAACGTAGCGATACCGGCAGATCCAAACTCCTGCGCCGCTTCTTCACGCTCTAGAGCTTCAATTTCGTGGTCTTCCATATAGAAATCGGCGATACCGCCTGCTGGAAACTCAAGAATCTCTGCTGCTTGTGCCATTTTTTAATTCCCTGATATAAGGTTTCCCGCAGTCTAACCTTTTTTTTCAAACACGTCTACTCTATGACGTGCTTACAGTCACCGTTCCCACAGAACCCGTCGCGGAGAAAGCCCCGCTAAAAATTTCTGTCTTACCAACTACTTTTAAGAAGCCGCCATCTGCAATGTAAATATCGCCTTGCTGAAGCAAATTGTTGTTACCATCGGTTGGCACCTCTTGAAAGTTAAGTTGAGGGTTCTGCATTTGCCTCAAAAATATCTCTAAGGCTCTCACCAAATCCGTGATGTATTTTTCATTTACCTCTTTTGGAGGAGTGGGCAACCTTGGAAAAGGCGTGACATTAGTAGCCATTATCTTCTCCCGTCCATTCTTAGATCCACTCTTGGACTACCCAATCTCCATCTCGTACCGGTAGAGGAGGAGTCAACCTTAATACTAAAAGACCGTCCCCTTAGTCTGACATCCGCCTTGCTTGTAAACTGTTCAAAGGGCACGGTGGTAGATGTTGCCGTCCGGTCTACTTTGGCTAGATCAGATTGAAGATAGCTACCACCCGGAAAATTGTTGGTTTGTAAGGTCACGTTAACCGTAGGGTCAGAATTAGTTGACCCTGTAAAAGTAAAATCAGGGATTATTCTTCTTACAAAACTAAATTTATCCCCCTCACCAATATCAATCGGGCTGGATTCAATACTGGCAGTTAAGGCAGATCCGTCGTCCGTGTAACCCGATTCGTGATTATACAAATAGTTATTGGCTGCTCCTATCGGGAAGTCTCTTATGCCTCTATCTATAAACGCCGTCCGGCCCAGATCACCGTAGTACCATAAGTTTTCTGCATAATTAAAGATCACGTACCTGTCGTTTTCACCGTCTCCGCCATTTGCCAACGAGTTGCTGTTAGATGTGTAAAACCAGATAACCTCACTAAACTCTGATATGATCCCAGCATACACTTTTTCAAACTGGTCAAAGTCGAAGTCAAAAAACACGTGTTCTGTTACCGTACAGGGCAGTTGTTGGGTCTTACCATCGTATAAGTAAAAATTCTGTTTACCCATCCAGAAGACTGCGTCCTCTACGGCAACGGCTGCATTTGGGCCCATGATTGTAATGTTGGAAGCCAGAGGCTGTATACCAAAGGTAAACGGCGCACCTATAAACTGCATTGAATGAACGGAACTATTTGTAAATACAACTATCTCACGCTTTGTCTCTATGGCTTTTACAAATTGAGATCCTGTACCTATACGTAAGTCACCTGCCGTATTCGTAGCAGTCGGGTTCCAGTCCAGTACGTTCTCTTGATCAGAGAAACGAATTAACAAAGGGTCCTGTGTCGTGCTGCCTACTGGATTTGTCCCAAAGGCTATTACATGCCTATCAACATCCGATACCAATATTTGCTTTGCTATGACAGGTGTTTCATTAGCACCGCCGATTGTGCCGATCTCAACAGCCCTATTAGAGAGACCATCATCTTTTATCCAATAATAAATAGCGCCATCTCGTGGATTTATTATCAGGTTTTCTCCAAAATTATCGTGACTCCACAGTCTTAATTGAGTGGTCACACCAATAGATGCAGCAGACCCCCAAGTGCCTCTGCCCCATGTACCGGCACCCCAACCAGTACCGCCAACGCCGTTAGCTAAACCAGAATTTATCTGGTATACCCCGTCTACACCTGAACCCCCATTACCGCTATCGCTGGCATTTGCTGTAACAGTTGCACCGGAGGTGTCTTTTGCCTCAAAAGTATATGTGTTTGAGGTGGGCGCACTGGTTATCTGATATTCTTGATTTAGAACAGCCGCAGTTACGTTTCCACCAAGACTTACTGCACCAGATATTGTTACGTGGTCCCCGGTAACTGCTCCATGATTACTATCAGTAGCGGTTATTGTAGAGCTACCGTTTGTCGCGGCAAAAGTTATGCTATTTGTAGAGGTTTTTCTAATAGGCGTTATGTCGTAGAACTGTTGACCCTCTTCTATGTAATATTTGACCTCTGTTCCTAGCCCTAGCAAATTAGAACCATCTAAAGCCGACCAGTTAAACAATCCTCTGGCCGTGCCCACATATGTGTTAGTACTATATTTTTCCCAGCCACCAATTATTTCCGGAAAACCAAGACGAAACCTTACCCTGTCACAGTCTACCCAACCACCTTCATTAGAGTAAGAGGTGACATCTCTATTTATACCGGGTTTAAAAAGAAGTTTCGTTAAAGGCACAGTCTAAATCTCATCAGGCCAGTCGTTAATTTTAGCGACAGTCTTTAGACTACCATCTGAATTACGCTCATCTTCAAACAACGCCATAAACGCCGCTAAATCAGACGCACCGTTCAAAGCTGTCTCTATCTCTCCGCATTTAGTTCGAACGGCATCTCTGTATGTAGTGACTGAACTAGGTATAGCTGTAGATTTTTCAGCCTTGCGGGTAACATACCAATCATGCAATGCTAGTTTAACATTCGCTGTTTCTTTTGTTTGCGCTACCCATACAGATTTAAGGCCAAGAGTAACAATTTGATTACCCTGTGCATCTTTTAAAGCATTGCCATCTGAGTCCACCTCATTAACGTCTGTAAGACTTTTTGGAATCAAAGTGCCATCAGTCTGTCTGCCGTGATAAAATCTATTATCAAACGGTGCTTCTGATGCTGGTGGGTCCTCCCACACTATTTTGAAAGTGGCTTTCTGCGAGTCTGAATAACGCATCCACACTTTTGAGTGTTGATTGCCGCTGTCATCAACCCACTCTCGACCTTCTGTCAAGGTTTTTCCATTATGCTTCCACGGCATTTTATATTCTCCTATCTGGCATTAGAAAATTTAAAGGGCTGTTTAGCAAAAGCAATGTAAATATATTCAGTTCCGCTTGTATTTATGTAAGCACTTGCGTTTCGCACTTTAAACCCGTTAGACAAAAAATCCATTGTATCTGTAGCACCAGCCGCCTGTGCATCATTCGGTATTAAGTATTCTCTAACAACGTTATCAATATCTCGTTTATTATCGTACGTTGACCAGTTATTTGAACCAGTGACTGATTTCAATAAAACGAAAACTGGTCTGAATCCTGTGTAAATATATGTTCCAGTTGCGCTTCCATTTCCCGTGTATGAGCCAACGGAAGAGTAACCTTCTACACTATGAAAGCAGTAGGCAATAATATTTTTAGTATTTTGGTTAGTAGCATGATCTGTATCAACTGCAAAAACATTATCATTATGCGTCCCAAAAGACGCAGCACTACTATTTTGTCCATTTGCTAAATGTAGATAAAGAACATGATCTGTTGCTACATCTTGATTCCAAACAGTCCAAAGCGACCCATCAGTGTCTATGTCTTTGACAAGTATGATTTCGGGTTGTTTTGTTAAACCATGAGGAATTGTTCCTGATGATCCTGTGCCAACATATTGCACTATTGAAAACCCTGCCGTAGTGTTTGCTGAAAGTCTTTTAATAGCTATAGATGGAGAGCCAGAAAATGCACCACTTTGATTAGAACCATTTATTTTAGCTGAACCTGCTGTTGGCTCTGCACTATTTGAGGCAGAATTATCTCCGCTAGGTGCGCCACCCGCCAGCCAGTTCCAAGCCACAAACGTGCCTGAAGACTCATTTACATTAGAACTACTGCCTAATGTAAAACCATCAGCACCAAAAGCGTTCAAATAGGTAGTAACAGTTTGTTGCCC
>Ga0209645_1000092_pt1 | contig 42436 bp, 38 predicted proteins | sample ETNvirenome_6_30_FD_184070 | JGI IMG/M metagenome (GOLD analysis project Ga0209645, IMG submission 184070) | Marine viral communities from the Pacific Ocean - ETNP_6_30 (SPAdes) (version 2) | ecosystem: Environmental > Aquatic > Marine > Oceanic | place: Pacific Ocean | collected 2013-06-19
TCTAAAGATTGTGAAACATGAGCTAGATCTATTAAAGCATTCATGCTTACACTTCCTGTTACGTAGTAACTACCTGTTACTTCTAAAGAACCTGATACTATTGCTGAGCCGGTGTAAGGAAAAGCTGATCCTGAGGGTCCGGCAGGTCCGGCAGGCCCACGAGGTCCAGGGGTATTTACAGTTACTACTGTGGTTCCATTCTGTGATATTGTTACTCTATTTCCCATTAATAGTCTCCTGTTGTTATTTCTTTAGATAATTTCACTTTACCTTCTATTATTCGGGTTACTATTGGATATGTACTCCCGGAAGCTATTTCTAGATCATAAGATGCTTCATTAAAGTTAAAAGCTGAAGAGCTATTAGCTGAAATAAAAATACCTATCGAACCAGAGGATGGTGGATTAACACCACTACTCCCACTTAAATTTAAACCTGTTCCATCTGCTGCTAAGCTTGAAGAAAGAGTAATATAGGAAGTAGGTGCTCCGGCGTACGGTCTTATTTGCATTCTAGCATCATACCCTTCCAGAGAAATAGGATCACCATTAGAGTCTTTGTATAATACTTCAAAATCTAAAGTAGCTCCTTGTTCTATTATAAAAGTGTATCTTCCAGCGGCCATGGACAGTTTTAATATAAATAGTAGCTAATCTCTGAAGGTTTTATATACATCTAATATAGGTGCTACTATATCATGTCGATGGTTTTGCTCCAGTGATGCTGTTTTAAACCCCTGTACATGCTCTTCAAGTCTTGCCAGGAAAGAAAAACCGGTGTCTCTTTTATTTTTTAGGTCAATCTGTGCTAGATCCCCACATATCACCATCTTACTTCCTTTTCCAAGTCTACCTATAACGGTCTCCATTTGGTTGTGGGTAACGTTTTGTGCTTCATCAACTATAACAAAAGAATTTACAAATGTTCTACCTCGCATGAAAGCAAATGGTACTATCTCTATATTACCGTTATCTAATTCTTTACGTACTTTCTCTTCATTATATAACATGAATAGATTGTGATATATTGGTGCTAACCAAGGATCCATCTTCTCACGTATATCGCCTGGTAAAAACCCTATCTCTTCTTTAGCCACGGTAGGTCTTGTGATAATAACCTTATCTACTTGTTTGGTAAATAGCATATCTAGAGCAACTTGTGTAGCTACTAGAGTCTTACCGCTACCGGCCATACCTTTGAGCATGGTTATAGGGTTTTCTAATATAAGAGCTTTGGCTTGTTTTTGTTCTTCGTTAAGCTGAACGTTAAATTTAATAGGTCTTTTTGGTCTTCTTTTGTTAACGAACACCTCGTCCGTATGATGGTTTGAAGGCATATATAATAACGTTTTAGTTTGTTATTATAAATATCGAAAATCTTGATTATATTACAAAAAAAAGAGGCCCGAAGGCCTCTCTTTATCTATTTAATCCTAAAGTCAGATTATACAGTAGCTAAATCAGCTACGAAAATACGACCGTAGAATTCAGGACGAATCATCTTCTTAGCATAACGAGTCATGATACCTTTACGAGGTGTGAAGGTATTTGGATCGTATACTAGAGGAGTCATAATCAATGGCACGTAAGGAGCATACACAGCACCAGTTTCCAAGAACTGAGAACCTCTATATCCAAGAAGGATTGAGTTTTCAGTCATGTATGGGTTTTTGTATACTTTGTAACGACCATTCAATTGTCCTACTTTCTGTACACCAAATGCAAAGTCCATTTTGTCACCGTCAGTGTTAGCAGCATATCCAGGAATTGATTCCAAGATAGTAGCAACTGTTGGAGAACATACTAGGAAGTTAGCACCACCACGAAGTGTTTTTTGGTGAATCTTGTTAGATACCTTTTGGATTTTAGTTCCAAGAGTTTGGAACCATTGTCCTTGTGAATTGTAGAATCCACCACCGTCTACTGCAGAAGTTGACCAAGTAGAAGTAGTTGCATCCCAGGTTTTGTTAGAGCTAGCTGACCAACGCTCAGTTGTTACAGCATCTTGAATCAACATATCAAGGATCTCAAGATCAATCTCCATAGAGATATACTCACTCAACAATGAAGTCAACTCAGCCTCAGCGTCGATGCTGTGGTATGCGTTAAGATCTTGAGCGAATTCTGGAGTCCACTGAGCTTTCAACTTACGAGTCTTAGCAACGATTGCTTCAGAAGCAAGCTCTACGTTGATTTCAGGGATGTCGATAGATCCGGCAGGATTGTCTTCAAAGTCACCACGGCTGTTATCTTGTGGTTGTAGGTGATAAAGAACAGATCCAGTCAATGAAGTATCTACAGAAGTAGAAGACTTAGCAACAACAAATGTTACATCGTTTCCAGATACAGTTGTATATTCAGGAAGAGTAACGTCTGTAGAAGCAGAAAGAATTCTAAAAGCACGAACACCTTTAGTGTCAAATCCAGCAGAAAGAGTTTTGGTGATTGTATAGTAATCTGCAGGATCTAGATCAGCTTGGTAATTCAATGAAGCTGATGTAGCGCTGCCTGCTTCTTCTTCAACAGCTACTGAAGCAGAGTTGATAGAATATCCAAAGCTACCGGCACCGTAAAGACCACCGCTTACTTCTTCGTCTACAGTCATTTTGTCGTTAGCAGTAGATACGTTACCGTACATGTTGCCATTTAAAGTCTTAGTCTGTCCACCAGTACCGTATTTGAAGTCTAGATAAAATACAAGACCTGAAGGTAGGTTCATTGGTTGTACAGATACAAAGTCTTTAGCAGCGATTTGAGCGAATACTTTACGTACAAGAGGTAAAGCTACTCCAGCCCACTGCTCACCTTGACCAGCGTTAGCAGAAAAGCTAGCACCAGTCCCAGTAGAAGACTGCTCAGCTACGATTTGCTTGGCTTGGTTTTCCAAGATCATAGCCATGTTGTTTTTTTCGATTTCGTTAGAATATCCTTCTAACAAACCAGATTGTTCCCACTTTCCAGCCAAACGAGCAGCATCTGCTTGTAGGCTTTTAAAGTTGTTAGAACCTTCTAGTAATTGATTTAATTCCATGATTTAAATTTAAAAAGGTTTATTTAATAATTCCAGCTAATTTTTGCATTCTACGAACTGTATCAGAAACTTCAGAGATGATTTCTGGTTTAGCAGCGGTTGTACCTGTTGCTTTAGAAGCCATTCCAAGTTTAGATTCTTTAATTGTAGTCTGTTTTTTAGCAACTACATTCTCAGAAACAGTTTCGAATACCAATTTTACTTCTTTAACCGTTTCAGCTTTGTCAAAAGCAGCAATAATGTTTACTTTTTGACTTTCTGAAAGATCGTTTGCTTTGAAGATTTTGTTTACATAAAGCAATTTAGAGTTAAGAAGGTTTACTTCATTTAGTTCTTTACGAAGTGACTCGATAGTTTCAAGAGCTTCGTTTAGTTCTTCATTTGTTTCTTCTTCCTCTTCTGCTTCGGCAACAACTTCTTCTACTTCTTCCTCAACGCCTTCTTCCATTTCTTCTCCTTCATGAGTTTCTTCTTCAGAAAGTTCGTCTAGTTCAGCAAGAAGCTCATCAAGATCTATAGTTTCATCTTCACCGCCTTCAACTTCGCCAGCGTCCATGTCCCCATGATCTTCTACTTCTTCTTCGCCATCATCGCCCAATTCTTGAGCTACAATGTCGCGGATTAGATCTTTCAACTCGTCAACATCCATGTCTCCAACTTCTTGATCTTCTCCTTCTTCAGCATCCTCTTCTTCAGCTTCTTCTTCCTCAGCTTCGTCCTCTGATTCGTCAGAGTCATCCTCGGCTTCTTCTTCAGCTACTACTTCTTCTACTTCTTCTTCGGCGCCTTCTTCAACTGTTTCTTCTACAGTCTCTTCAACTGTTTCTTCCAACTCCTCTTCAGCTTCGTTGATTACTTCTTCTTCTACAGTGGAATCTTCCATCTCTTGAAGTTTAGCAGCCAACATATCCTTAAGGTGTGGTGTTAAAGTTTCTTCCAAAGCTTCTTTAGCGTTAGCAATAGCGGCTTCACGGATAGATTTAGCTTCAGCAATAGCCTGCTTGAATAAATCTTTGTTTGCCATTATAAAAATGTTTGGGAAAGTACGATTATTTAGAATCGTAATAGAAATTTTTTGTAATACGATACAGTATAAGTGTGACTGTATATTCGTATATAAATATATACTATTTTACAAAACAAGAAACCCCTGCATTGTCTGCAAGGGTCGGTCTAAATTGGTTTAATTTAGAGGGGTATATTATGAGTTTAGAATCTCTTTGATAGAAGATTTAAAAGCATTTTCTTTTAGTTCTTCTTCATTTACTTCCTCTCCTTCTTGAGTGATATAGCTATCACCAGATCCTGTTTTACCAGAACCTCTTTGAGCTGCTCCAGCTGCTTTTACGAATTTTTTCATAGCTTCTGGGTATTTATCAGCAATGTAATCTAGTACTTTACCGGCTGCGATAGAACCTCCGATTAGGGCGGCTACTCCAGCAACTACGCTTTCATCCATATCGCCTTCTTCCATTTCTTCTCCTTCGTGGTAAGTTTCTTCCATCTCTTCTTCTTTCATTGCATCAGACATCTTACCTAATTCAATGTTATCTTTAGCCCAAGCTGCAATCTTTTTACCAGCTGCTCCTGCTTTACTTCCAAGAGTTTCTAATGCTTTAAGTAGCGCATTGTTTTCAGGGCTCATTTCACCAACTGCATACCCAGGACGAAGTTCGTCTAGTTCTTCTTCGTTTACCTCTACTTCTTGGATGTTTTCTTCTTTAGGAGCTTTTTGCTCGGCTAAAAATTTTCTAAGATCAAAATCACTCATTGTTTTGTTATTTTTTAATAAATAGGCTTTATGCCCTTAAAATGTCGTTAATAATTAGTTCTAGGTTATGATATTTAGGTAGTGTTACTTTACCTTCATTTAAGTTTACCGGGTTCATAAAAGCACCGTGTGTGGATGGATTAGATACAAAATCCCAACATACTAATTCAAAATCTGGCTGTACTTCTAAATGACCTTCATTTGTCTGTCTTACCGAACCGGTACCTCTGGAGGAAATACCAATTGTATGTCCGCCTTTAATAATCTCTTTTACAATATTGCCGGATGGTGTATTTAAAAGCTCTACCTTACCCATCAAGTCATCTCCATCCCAATATAGTTCTTTAACTACATGGGAGGCATTTTTTAATGATACGATAGGTGATTCTGGATGATCTAGTTCTCCGAAAGCGTTACCATTCTTAACAAACTCATCCATATACTTTTCAACCTCACGCATTAGAATCTTCTTTTCATAGATTCTACCGTTTTGGTTTTTAGCACCAGCTCTTTGCATAACACCTTCAACTTCAAATACACCAGGTCTTTCCTTAGACTCTCTAAGGACTGGTCGGAAAGGCGTAACGTCTACTAGTAATTGTGCCATGGTTTATTTTGTTTTGTTTTCTTCTCCTACAAAGCCGCCTATCTGTATTTTAATACCATAATGATCTGCAATAGCTTCGATTACTTCGATAGCTTCTTCTTCTTCTGGAAATTCACTATCAACTGCTCTATCTTGAATCAAAGAAATAAAATCTTGTAATCCTCCTACTCTTTCATTAAGAGGTTCTGCACTAGGAATAGAATGTAGTTTTTTACCATCTATATCTACTGGCTGTGATTTTACATATGTAATTTTACCTACATAAGATTTAACCAAATCCATTAAATCTTTTTTAGTAGCAGCCTGGATTGCTGGTGATAAAGCACCGCCTGTCTTGCTAATTTGACCGTTAATGATATCTATGTTAATGTCTAGCTCTTGCTCTAATTCTCCAAGAATATCCTGGATTGTTTCTGTTCTATTAGAAATTTCTGGTTCGTAGTCGCTAAAACGATCTAGAGCTCCTTCTGCGAGTATATGCTTGATTACTTTCTTAACTGCTTCTTTGATATCTCCTTCTCTAAGGCCTTCATCATCAGCAGCTCTAAGACCTTTTATTTGAACATTGCCGATAAGTTCAGGATTAGCATCAATAAAGTTATCAAATTCCATTGCAATTTCATCATCAGATGCTCCTCTGATATCCTGTCTGTGCATTTTAACAAATTCAATAGCAGTCTCTTCAGGTACTTCTCCGTCAAAGTATTGACTCTTGTTAATGATAGGTAAAATTTCTTTTACTCTATCTTGTACCATTTCGCTTTCAAACTCATCATCGTCAATGTACATTTGCTCTTCTACTACTTCCTTACTTTTCTTTTCTTGAAGACTTTTAATAGCTGCTTCTACTTGCTCTTCTGTATAGCCTTTAGCCATAGCAGCTTCTCTTAAAGTAGCTTTCTTCATAGCATTAAAAGTATCTGTGTTACCTTCAGCTTTACCACCTTTAGGGTCTACAGTACCTTTAAAAAGTTTCTTTTGATCAACTTCTACTTCTCTATCATGCTTGTCTACATTTTTAGAATCTCCTGATAGTAAATGTAAATAAAAGTTTGGATCTTTATCTAAATTCTTTTCTGCCTTTGCTTTAGCTTTTTCGTATTGATCTTCTGTGGCAGTTTCTGTTGCAGTATCTACACCGGCTTTCTCTAATTCATAGTCAACTCCTCTTTCGAGAGCTTCTAGAGAATAACCAGGGGCTGGTTTATCATATTCAGGAGTCTCTGCCTTTGCTTCAGATAACATTCCTTTGTTCTTAAGAATTTGTACTGTATCGTCAAATCCATTGTATGGAGAGATAAATCTTGGGACTTCCATCTTAGCAGCTCTTACAAACTGGGATTTTGAGAAGTTACCTTCTAGTACTGCGTTATATTTTTCTTGTAGAGTCTTCATCTAAATAATCAAACATTTTAGTGTTATATGGTCTCTTTTTCATTTTTACTGTTTTGAAACCTAATTTTTCTAAATATTTTGTAGCACGATTCTTACCTCGTCCTTTTTTAAAAGCGTAGGGAGTAGCGTATTGAGCGCCGACTCCTGGTGTAAATGAAGCTCCTGTGCCTGTTGCGCTAATCTCATGAAGCTCTTCTAGAACTTCTTTGACTATAATTCGCAACTCACTTACCTTCATAGCTTTTAAGTTCGTTAACTAGATCATAGTATTGCATAAGCTTTACTAAATGATCGTCAACAATTTTTTCTTTCTTAGAGATAGGTTGAATATTTTTGGCAACTTCCTCTAATTTAATTCTTACTACATCATCTTCTACAGAGCTAACCAATTCGTTAACTTGATTTGAAATCTTTTCAATTTCTTCGTTAATTAAATTTCTAAGCCTGGTAGTTGAATTAACAGATGTGATAAATTCTTTTAGTATTATTTTCTGTTCTGGAAGTAGATCAGTATATTTCTGGTTAAACTTCTCAAGTAGAATTTTATAAACTAAAAGTTTTAAATCTTTATCATACTTAGAATACTCTTCAATTAGAGTATCTTTAACGTCTTCTTTTTTAACTTTTTCAGCACTTAAATGCTCAAGTATGGTGGTTTTATTATCTACCAAAAATTGAGGATCTACAAGTCCGTCTTCTTTATGAGCTTCTAAAATACAGTATAGAGCTGCTAGAGGTTTGTAATCTCTTACTTTAATAGAGAAAAACTCTTCCATGCTATAGTGCTTTTTAAGTTCACTAATAAGCTCGTATTTTTGTTTTTTAAGAGCATTCTTATCCAGCTTTCTAGATATCTCTATAATAGTTGAAACAATAGTTTCTGCTTTAGAAGGAGAAACATTTTGGTTTTTTAAAACGAATTCGTACAATTTAAATTCTTTGGTTAAAGAAGATTTACCGGCAAAGAATTTTTTTAAAATAGCTACAGCAGGAGACTCCTTTTTAGACAAGGTATCTGCTGCAATTTGCTTAACAAGCAATTCGTAGATTAGTCCGGTGTTTTTGTACTTACTATGTTTAATGCGCATTAGTATGAATTTGGGTTGATATCAATTAGATATATACCTTCTGATATAAATAGTAACTAGTCCTCTAAATCTTTGAGTTGATCTTCATCTAGCATTTTACTCTTAAACTCTGGTTTAGCTTCGAAGATTAACTGTTTTTTATCTTCAAACATGTCCTTATGTCTATAGAACATTGTTTTAGCTAGAGAATCATTGACTTCTGACTCGTTTACATTATCGTTATCGGAAGGAAACCCACCCTTCATCTTATGTGTACCTAAACGATCACGACCTCCTAGCGGGTCTTTGTTAGTGCCGTAGATAGACATTTTTTCTCTTGGACGACCACCTTCTGGACCGGTTAAAGGTTCATCTTCGTATCCGGTTGGTACTTCACCCATTGCTGCTCCTCTTTCTTTAGAATCTTGTCTACGACCGTAAATAGAAGCTAAATCGTGTGGTGTACCGTATGAACGTCCAGATTCTACTGGGTCATTACCTTCATTTTCGATTTGTGTTAATCTAAATGCTCTTCTATGATCTTCTTTAACTAGATCTCTGAATTCCATGTAAGTATCTTCAGAATGGTTAAATAAAGTATCGTAGATATAATCTGTTGGGAAAAGTTTAGAATCTATCATTTGAGAAGCTAGATCCATTTTTTCTTTCATCAACGCTACCTTCTCTTGTTCGAATATAATAGAAGGATTTGAAAGTTTTATTTCGAAATTAGTTAAAGACTCTCCGGTGAACCCTTGAGCATATAAATGTACCAATCCAATCTTTGTAAGTTCAGATTCCATGATACGTTGAATCCTTTCGATGGTACGGGCAAATCTAATGTCTTCTGCAGCCAGTGTTGCTTTACCTTGAAGATCACCTTCAAACCCAAAATATGCTTTTGGTACCTTTAATGCTGCAAACATCTTCTCTCTTAAGTACTGAATGTCTTGAGTACCGTCGTAGTCTAATCCTTTAGTAGTTTCAATACGAGTTGAGGTATCACCACCTCTTACAGGAAGATAAAAGTCTTCCATCATATTCTGCATATTGAACTTAAGGTTATACTGGCCGGTTTGAGGATCAACATATGGAGTTTTCTTCATAGTGTTGATAGTCTTCTGCATGAAGTTCTCAACCTCGTTAGGTGGTACATTTCCTACATTTATATAGAACATTCTCTTCTCTGGTGCTCTCATGATACGGTGTATTAACATCGCATCTTCCATCAAAGTTAACTGCTTGTATATCTTTCTAGCAGGCTCTATATAAGATCTACCGTAAGGTAGGAAGTTTGAATCAGATATTAAACGGAAGTGAGCTACCTCGTAATTATCGAATTCTATAGCTTTCTTTTTAGACTGTGGTAGATAGTTAGGATCTTGCTGAGAAGCTAAACCGTCCGGGTCTAACTGAAAGGTTACTTTTTGAGGGTTTTCAGGATCTTCTCCCTCACGTCTAATCATATTGTAGACAGTATAAGGTAAAACATTGTAAACTCCGAACTTCTCTGCTATTTCAAGCTTTAAGAAAAAGTCTCCGTATTTACACATGTTTCTAACCCACGACCATAAATTGAATTCAATATTCAATACATCGTAGTAAAGGTTATATAATACTCTTTGAATGTTTTCGTCTGAGGATTTAATAGATAATACCTCTCCTTGATCGTTTTTAAGTGTAGATTCGTCTGCTATAATATCTAGGGTGGAAGCTAGAATAGGATCAGTATCCATTGCTTCATAGTCAGAATATAGCTGTATTCTTAAAGTTTGATAGTTTAGGTTTGGATTAAATATATTTTTATTATTGTAAATATATAATCTTGAGAACCTATCTATCAAAGAATTGGTTTCAAACCTTCCTGTTGTTTGTATAGCGTTTATGTCGGCAACTTTGAGTTGATCCCCGCCAACATTACGGATCACTACATCTGATCCAAATAATCTACGCAGTCTTGAAAATAAAGAAGTATCTGCCATTAATACGGTTTAATAATAAATAGTCTATTTAATTAACCAGGAAAAGTCTTCAGTACCATACCCGGTATCTATAATATAAGGATTATTTTGCTGACTACCAACTGATTTAATTACGGCAGCGTTTTTAGCATTTAAATTTGAGAAAGATGATAGCTGTGCTCTTGCCAGGTCCATACCTTGCTGTCTTAATCTTAAAGCAGTGTCTCTTACATACAGTGCAGTTGCACATGCCATTAAGAGGTCATCGTTGTAGTTTGTCTGTGCTTGAGGTTTACCGTTCTTCCATACAAATACTCTCATCTCACCTAAAAGACGTTTAGATTGAATGGTAACGCCTTTCTCTCTTACATACTCTATCATTTTGGCGATAACTAGAGGCCTTGTACGAACCGACATAGTAAATCCAGGTACGAGTTTATCTCTTTCGTACTTGGACATATAAGATTCTACAGTCTCCATATTAGAAGTAGAACTATAATAAAGATTTTTATATTCTCTCTCTAAAGCCTGTTCTATAGTAGCCCATCCTATATTTGCATTTTCTATCACAAGTAATGCATCGTTGTACTCTGATGCTATTCCTACTAATACATTACCAAAATCTTTAGGTGAAAGTTTACCTTTATATTCTGCTACTTGAACACAATTTTCTATATCAAATACATGAAAACCGGAGTAGTCGGCAGAATCACCTCTAGCAACGTCTGCTACTACCATATATGATTTCATGTAATCTACACCTTCCCATATCCATAAATTACCGTCCACACCTCTTCTTTCTAAAGGATCTTTTTGATATGTTTGTTCGTAAAATAACATATCGTCCGGTTCAAACACTGTATCACCTGAAGCTAGAAAGTCACAGTCACATTCCTGTCCTGCCATTCGAGGACCTAGGTCAGCATCCTGTTTATCTCTCCATTCCTGATTTCTTTCTGGATGTACTGTCCATGGAAGTTTTATCGGTAAAAAGCTATTTTCACCTGCTTCTGCTTTTTCCCATGTTTGATGAAACCAGTTACCAATTCCGTTAGGAGTTGATAGAGCCATACACTGTCCACCGGTTGCTAAGGTTTGCTGTGCTGCAGTAAATGTTTCGTCAATATTGTCGATAAACGCTGCCTCATCTATTAAAAGTAACGATACTGCTTCCGATCGAGCTGCATCTGTATTAGATGATTTTGCTTGTATTTTTGAACCGTTTTTTAATCTTAAAGATAATTTGTTCTTTTCTACATGAGGTAATCTTAACCATTTAGGTAACTGGTCGTACATGAATATCGTCTTAGATACCAGGTTACGAGCAGTAGCTTGAGTGGTTGCCAAAGCAAGTACGTTTTTATCTTTATGGAAAAGCATCAACCATAAAGCATACGCCGATGCTAAAGTCGATATACCTAACTGTCTAGATTTGAGAGTAATAATATACTGGTGATCTCTAAATAAATGGAGTACTTTCTCCTGGAATGGATATAAAGCAAAAAGTATTCTACCTCGGGTTGGGTGTTGTATATGACAGTACTTCTTCATGAAGTACGCCGGATCTTTTGCGCACTTAAGATACTCTTGTGCGATTATTTTTTTTATATCTTGCGACATAACCTAATTTATTTAACCAAACAAAGCCATAAAGTCAACAGCTATCTCACCGCCAACTATAGCTACTTTGTCTGTCATATCTGTTTCATCAAACTTTGCAAAGTCTATATAAAAGAAATGAATATCACCGTCTGGTTTAACTGATGCAATATAGTTTCCATCCCCAGGTTTAACGGTAAATTTTGCTTTAGCAAGTCGACCAATAAGTCTGGAGGTAGCTTCTTCAGCACTTTCCGGTTCTTCTAAGACTCTATCTACCATCTCAACTTTTTCTTTTATTGATCTTATTAATTCAAATTGATTGGCTGCTTGTAATAGTCCTTCATTAGTTTTAAGTTTGAAGAAATAATTCATAGCTTCTCTTAAATCAGAAGGACCCCAGTTTGTAGCAGTAATTGCTTTCTTTGTACTTTCTAACTGTAAAACTTTAGATAAAGTTGAAATACCGAAAACTATATTTAATAGCCTCAGATTAGTTTTTTGACTAGCAAATTTACCTAGCTTAATTTTACCGGTGTGTTTACCGTAAGCTTTTACTTCAACAAATTTATTACCGATTTTTAAGTCTGGTTTATCTTCTCCTCTATTATCAAAGGTAGTAAGAGGGTTTTTTTGGTACTGATACAGCCAATAAAGAGCTACTTCTCCTGGACCTACTCCTTGATTAGGTGCTAGAGAAAAGAGCTCTCTAAACATATCTAAATCTCTAGGATTTACTTTTACATCACCAGAACCGGCAGGAACGGTGTATGAACCGTGAACTTCAGGCATCTTATCTAACTTTAGAGATTTAAGAATAAAATCATCATACTCTTTAGATACTTCATTCAAAGGAATTTTCACATCTGTACTGTTAGAAAGTTCTTTTATTAACTTATCTAATACAGCTTTATCTTCAGCATTATCTATTGATGGAGTACCTGATTTAGATCTCCAAGCCCACTCTGTATATAATTTATCTATTACGTTCATTATGCTTCTGGTTCTTCTCCGGGTTCTTCAAATCCTAAATCTTCATCTCCAAGGTCTTCCCCGCCTAAATCTTCTCCGCCTTCAGCTCCTGGTTCTTCAAAACCTCCACCACCTCCGCCGGCTGGTTCACTAAAATCTTCTCCGCCTTCGGCGCCTGTGGCTAATTCATCTTCTGGTTTTTCAATTGGACCTTCTTTATAGAGAATAGCTAATTTATCTAAAGCCTGTTGAAAATTGTTCAACTGTCCTAAATAGTATCTCTTACCTAAGATAGTAGCTTCAAAGTTTTTACCCATCCATTTCAAAGTAAAAGACTGGCCGTTAGTTAGATTAACTTTAAATGCTGTCGGACGAGGAGAGATATAATCTATAGTATCTACGAACTCTTTAAAATCGTCTGTCATAAGACGTACTATAGTCTTTTTAAGAGTTGGAAACTTCTGTAGCATCTCATCAGTTGCATCTGGTAATTCAGCTGCTTCTGTTTCTACTTCTTCTTCCTCTTTGAGAACTTCTTCGTTAGCCGATCTTATACGACGCATAACATCATACTCGGCAGGAAACTCTTTTCTTAGAGTAGATTGAGTTGCTCTAAATGTTTTCTTAATAGCTTCAAATAATTCTCTTACTTTCGTATTTTCTGCGACTTCTTTATTTTTAACTAAGTCTTTAATGTTATCAACTGCGTCAGAAAGATGAAAGTAAAGTGTTTGAAAAGAAGGTAGACTATAGACTTTATGCTGTTTTGCACCTGTCTCATCTCCTTCTTTTGCTTCAATGTACTTAAAGTAATTAGAGTAATCATCTGAAAAGAAGTCTTGCTCGTGTGTCTTACCGTATTTCTTTGTGACTAAGTCGATCATTACCTGTTCGGCATCTTCGATAGCTATTCTTTCGGTTAGACGTGGTTTAGGTGTAGCGTTATGATTAGGCGGAAAGCCGCCATAAAAAGCTCCTGCTTCACTAACGGCTTCGAAATAAGCTTCTTCTATAATTTGTTTAATATTCATTACTTCTTTTTCTTTTTGTAGCCTTTATGCCAATGCTCTTTTTGAGTAACTATCTGTAATTCTTCAACAGGTATATCTTCTACTACTTTTTTACCTTCTTTAAACAGTACGTCATAATGAGTTACTACATATTTACTGCCTTCTTTAATTAAGGTATGTTTTTCTGGTATACAGATACCTACACCGTAAGTTTCATGTACTACTTTAGCTGCACAATCATGTTTAAATCCAGGAGCTTTTTCATCTATAGTACCTGAGGTTCTACCTCTAGCAATTGCAAAGTCTGTTTGTGCTTTAGATTCTCTATCTATACCAGTCATTACATGATCAACAATATCTTTCAAACCTTCAGCAGAAATACTTACTGGTGTCCAGTTTCCATCTGTCATCCAAGAATCCATACCAACTGCTCCTGAACGGCCTTTTTCTTTCATTCCGGCTTTTATAGCCTCTTCTTGATCGATTCTATAACCACCCATTCTACTGATAGTAAATTTGTCAGTATCCTTATTATACTGAAATATTACTGATTGAGGGTATCTATCACTCCCTCTAGTTACTTGGTATCCTATGAATCCAGGTTTTCTACCATCTGAGCTACGTTCCTTTACATCATATCCTTTTTTAGCAAAGTAATCAAATAATCGGCCACCATCCATTTCTTCTTTTAATTCTCCTTTTTCAGCTTTAGTAGCATAGATTGCTTTTCTTTGAGCGTCAGATTTATATTTACCTTCTTGGTAAACATCATCGTTAGCCATATCAATTACTTCCATAGCTTGATTAGCTACTTCAGAACTGTGGTTATTAAAAAAATCTTTAAAGTGAGAAGCTGTAGCAGCTCTACCGCCCATAGTTCTAGCAGCTTTTAAACTTGCATATTCTACAGCTGCTTTTTTTACTTCTTGATTTCCTTTAAAATAATGATTTACTATTTGATCAATTCTTTCTTCAAAATCGTGAGTTACAGCTTCATCTATACGCTTGTCTACATATCTAGTTAAGTAGTGAACTCTAAGTTTGAATTTCTCTGCTGCTTTTTCGATTGCATCTTCTTTGTTAACTCCTTTATTTATTAGGTCTTTAACAAATTGTAATGCTCTTTTATCTTCGGCTGCAGCAGTAGAGCTATAACCTATTGGATCATGAAACATTCCTATTTCGTCTAGACCTTCATACATTCCTTCCAAATCATAATCTTCCATTTCATTACCTTTGAGATCAATAGCATATCCGTACGCCTCTTTAGGTGGATCACCATCTCCATAATCGGTGTATATACCTCCATGAATAAAGTATCCATTAGGGTATTTTTCAATTGACATGATTCTACCGTCATCATTAGGATCAAAGTCTCCTATTTCGTATGTTTTACCGCCTAATTTAAGTTTCTTTAACTTTTTAGGTTTAAATAAAGGTTTATTATCTTTTGGTTTATTTTTGTCGTACTCTGCAAATTGTCTGTCTTGTACAGCTCGTACTTCATCGGGAGTACCTAAACCAGGTGCACCTATATCAACTCCTTGTATTCGATCTCCATAGTATGCAATTTTTGCATCTCTACCTGCTTTTCTAGCTACAGCGACTAACTCTTCAGCATTTTTCTTTTCCTCTTCTGGTGTATGACCAACTACGGTAAGGTTTTCATCTAGATCTTCCTCTTCATCATAGTATTCCTCAATTTCTTCGATAATAGATTCTAATGTAGTATCGTATCTATTTGAACTTGAACCTAAATCGAAAGCACCATATGCATCTGCTTTAGATAACATTCTTGGAAACGACTGTCTAATAATTTCTCTGGCTTCTTCTCCTTTTTGATGCACATCATCTAAAATATTTTGAAGTTCTATTAGATCATTTCTTTGATCTGTTGATAGTTCATTGATTGAAGTATCTAGCTCTTGACCTGCACCAGTCTTTTGTACTGCCTGATCTAATTCTTTTTCTAGCTCTTTTTTCTTTTTAGTATGATCTTTTAATTGATCAACAAGCTTTTGTTTTTTATCACCTTCTGCCTGTTTGTATTCTTTGGCAAGTTCGATCATTTTCTTTACAAGAGCATCGTATTCTTTTTTGATAGCATTAGCTGATCTACCTTCCTGCAAAGCATCAACATTAGCATCAATAGCAGGTTCGTTGGTTTTAAACTCAAGGTAATGTGCAGCTTTAGAGATATACTCTCTTGCTTTTACTACTTTGGATTGCCACCAATGCGGAAAATCAACTTGATCTTCTAAGCTATCATAATACTTTAAAAGTTTATACAATTTAACTGCATAGTGTGCAATGTCGTATGCATCTTGTTTTAACATTCCAGGTTCATTGTCTGGATGTCCTACTTGAATGCTTTCTTTATTAAGTTTTTTCTTTGCCATTGCTGCTGGTGTTAAGTCTTCGGGGTCTACAAAAGTTCTAGGAGCCATAAAGCCTTTACCTTTAATTGTAGAACCTGCTTTTGGATCTGATCCTGCAAATTCATCTTCTTCAGATACTTTACCTACTGCTGTATCATAATCCATAGGTTTATTATATGCAGATGCTGCTTTTTCAATAGCATTATCAATTTTGTTTAATTGATCTCCGTACATATCAGCAACTGGTCCGCCTTCTGGTTCAATATCTGGATCGTTTTCCATCTCTCTTTCGATCTCAGCTCTTTTAGCTTTTAACTTTTGAACTAAAGCTCTTGCTTTTTCTTCTTTTCTTTCTGCACTAGCTTGAGCTCTTGCTGCTGCTCTACCTTCAGGAGATTTTTTATATGCATCTAATTTTTTCATATCATCAGCTCTCATCTTAGCAACTCTTGCTCTCATTAGAGCAGGATCGTTAATATCTAAAGCTTCATTTTTAGTTAACATAGATTTAAGTAGCTCCATAGCTTTTTTATAAGCAATATCAATGTTACCAGATGCCTCAATATCGTCTATATGTTTTTGAGTAACATTTTCATCTAATTCAGCGCTATGATCAACTACTTCAACATCTTGTGCTTGTAAATCCATTACTGCATCATATACAAATGCGTGTGGATCTTCATCTGGCTCTTGATATAATTCAGGGTTTTCTTTTCCTTCTGGATCATCGTACATATCGTCAAATCCATATTCATGTTTAAATATAAAGTATATAACTACATTGCCGGCTCCATCGTCATCTACTACGTCCATTTTAACGTAAGTTGGATCTACATTTTGATCTAAGATAGACATAGCTTTCTTATAATCTCTTCTAGATACTTTAATGTAGTGATGATCGTCTCCTTCTCCTTCGTAAATATCTCTACTTCTTAATGATATATTATCACCACGTCCGTCAGTCTTATTTGCTACGTCTTCAATTTTCTTAATATGTCCTTTCAAATAACCAATTTTATTAGCCTCAATTCCTAAATCTCTAGAATGATGAGTTATTTCACCTGCTAATTCTTTAGCTACTTTAACATGTCTTTCGTCAGCTTTATTTGATTTTAATACTGCTTTTTCTAATCTAAATAATTCATCGTGTTTGAAAGTCCACTTACCTAACTCTTCTGCTGTTTTTCCGCTTGCTAAAACTTCATCTCTTAAAGCTTCAGCTCCTGGGCAAATATCAAAGTGTTTAGGTTTAGTGTAATAATCGTAATTCTCTTCGTTTATATTTTCGTTCTTTTCTTTAGCAAGCAAATCCTCTATCTTTTTAAGAGTAGCCTTATCTCTGTCGGATAATTTTAATCTACGAACTCCTGTGTATTTACCTTTTTTATCTACTACAGGTTCAGACTCTTCTTCTTTCATATTTGCTTTTATAGCTCTATCTCTTGCAATCATATAATCATCAGAATCAACATCTCCATCTCCGTCTAGATCTTTTCCTTTCTTTTCAGATAAATTTTTAAAATATTTAACTAGATTATCTTTTGCAATAGTTTTATTAAGAATTGGTGTAACACCTTTTTTGTTTGTAGTAACAATAATATTACCGTCAAGCTTTACCTCATCGGCTACAAACTCAAAACTATAATCTGATTGTGTATTATCTTTAAATCTTACGGTAATTGTAAATGTTTCTGGATTAAGAGATGAAAGGTTATCCTCTGATACTTCATGTCCGGTTTCTTGAAGAGCGTCGATTAAGGCTTTATGTACTTCTTTGGCTACGACTTCTGTGTGTGAAGTTTCTGTTGTAATTTCTTCTTGCTCTTCGTCGGATAGATCGTCTTCTTTAAGATCTTTACCTTTGGCGGTTGTAATACCTGTAATGTTAGGATCTTTTTTTAAATCCATTGCAGCTTTAGTGTCCATCTGTACTGCTTTTGTATCACCTCCTTTAGTCGAAACAAACATTGTTTCCTCTTCTTTTAAAAGATTTAATTTTTTTTCTAAAGACTCTTTAATAGTAGTAAACTTTTCTAAAGCTTCTTCTTGAGTAAAATTAGTATTAGAATATGTACCGTTCTTAATAGAAGTAAGTGCTAGTTCGCACTTTTTAAGTTTTTCCTGAATTTCTTGAAAAGTCATAGGTATAGCCTTAAGTATATTTTTTTATAAATAGTAAAGTCTTTTTAATAAATAAAGGATCTAACATCATAACATTGTTAATATAACTGTTAAATAGCTGTATAATAGAAACTACAAAAATATTATATCTCATCTCCTGTGCCTCCCTGACGTAGTTCTTCTTCGGTTAAACCAGGCAAGGAAACTTCTTCAGCTATTTTTTACCGCCTTTCATATTTGCACACCAATGGTACATTTTACCTTTTTCGCCTCCATATTTCTTAGCTTTAGCTCTTAGATCTGTAACTGATCCTTTGCATGACGCTCCTGCTCTTTTAACTCTACCGGGTCTAGATTTTCCTTTTACTTCACCGTCGGCGTAGTTTTCTTTATTTAAATGAATAGCAGTTAGCTGTTTTTCAGCTGCTTTTCTAGAAGAATGTGTTCCTAGTCTCTTTCCACCTTTCTCAGGATATACGACATATTTGCCATCTACTTTACGGATAGTTTCTTTGACTACCTCTCTAACCAGTTCTGTAAGCTGCTGTTTATTCACGGTTAAGAATTCTCTGATAGTTCTCTTCTGCTTTATTCCAATCTAAAACTTTGAAGAAATCGCTAATATACTTAGCTCTTTGACTTCTATGTTTAAGGTAGTATGCATGCTCCCAAACGTCCATACCTATGATTGGTTCTCCCTTTACCTCAGAGTAGCTCATCAAGGGATTATCTTGATTGGGTGTACTATGTATTTTTAAACCTTCTCGTGTTAGAGACAACCAAACCCATCCGCTACCGAATCTTCCTGTACCGGCTTCTGTAAACTCTTCTTTGAATTTTGCAAAGCTACCAAAAGTTTTTTCAAGTTCTTTTTTTAATTCTCCTACTGGGGATGTTGTTGCGTTAGGAGATAAAAGATTAAAATATAAAGTATGGTTGAAAACACCGCCGGCATTATTTCTTATTTTATCGTCGTATTTTTTTACGTTTGCAAGTACTTCTTCTATAGTAAGATTTTGAGCAGCTTTACTCTTTAAAGCATCATTTAGCTTTGTAACATACCCTTTATGATGCTTTTTGTGATGCTCTTCCATAGTTTCGGCATCGATATGAGGTTCTAGAGCATTGTAGGCATACGGAAGGGAAGGTAAAGAAAAACCTTTAGCTTCTAACAATATGTCAGACATTTTTATCACTTTTCGTTTTTCCAGATTTCACCTCTTCTACATCTAACTACTGCCCCTGAAGCATAAGCTGATGGCCAAGTGTCATATTTTCTTTTCGCAATACGAGTACATCTATCGTCCTTTTCCATGATAACTTGATGTATCATTTCTCTAACATATGCTTTTGTTACTTTTCCTTTTTTAGTGTTTGGCACTACCTGTTTCCCTTTGGCTCCTGCTTTTTTCTTTTTTCTAGCTGTAGCAGCTCTTTCTGCTTTGGTCATAGATTGAGCTTTCTTTCTAGGCAAACATCTGTCTGGGTTCTTTTTATTTTTAGAAGTACCGCATGATCCTGCAATAGAGCCATCTGATGCTATTCTAACCCAATCTTCTTTTTTAAACCAATCACGGAGAGACTCTTGTATGAGCTCTCTCATAAAGGCATAAACGTCAGATGATATTTTTTTCTTTTTAACCATTCTTTACAACTTCAGATAAAAGTTTAAGAATTACACCGGCAAGTCCGGTAAATAGAATCCAAAGAGCTCTTGTTACTCCTTCTTTCCATCTTTTGAGCTCTTCTAGCTCAACCATCTTAGAAACAAAATCTTTATCGCCTGCTTCCATCCTGCGTCTAAAAAGAGTGTTTTTATTTGTTCTAACTATTACACCGTTATCTGGGTTTAGAAGGGTGTATTTTAAGTCAGACATATCGTCTTTTAATTCTTTAAGGTCATCTACCAGAGCTTTCAGCTCTCCGTTAGGCATATGCTTTTTGATAGATCCTAATTCTTCTAGAACTGATTCTAGTAGTTGCTTTTGTGTCATTAGAAAAGTAAGTTTATATATAAATATACCTTAATCAAGGTGAGCGTTAAGATGGTTGAGATATGTCTTAACGTCGTCTAAAAGCTTATTATCTTTTGTAGATGTATTACCTTTCCAATCTTCTACATCACCGGCTTCTGTCACAAAAGTATCTCTAGTATTGACCATTTCTTGAGCCCATGCCTGGATATCATTTGCAAAAGCCCGCATGTTTCCTTGCATCATTCTCTTCTCATACTGCTCATACAAACCTGCTTTTCTTAAGGAAGCTTCATACTCTACTGTGCATGGATCAAAACAAAAACCGTGTATTTTATACATCTTTTTAGCAAGATGGTGTTTCATCGGACCACCGCATTTTGGACAAGCGAGCGGTGTTCTTAAAGCTTTTTTAGCTTTATCAAGCTTTGTAATATTTTGCTTGATACCATTTTTAATAGTCCAAGTCTTACCGGATTCTTCCCAAATATCACCTTCTTTGTGACGTTCAAGTTTTCTCTGATATCCTGTCTGTAATTTAGTTTTTGAAGTAAAGTCTTTATTGACTATATTTCTTACTCTTTGAACATCGGAGCTTTTAAACTCCTTCTTCAGTACGTTGTCCTTTGCCATAACCAAGCTCTTTTAATCCCTGCAAAGCAGGTCCTATATCTCCATCTTTAACTCTAAAAGCTATACCTCCTTGAGATACCCACTCATTTATATTAGACTTTTTATCATCTATTAAAATAGAGTTTGGAGTAGCATATCGCTGTTTATCAGCTGAGTATGCAAATATAACTTTTGGTTTTGGGTTTAAATTGTTTCTTACCCATAAATTTTTTCCTAATCTAGAACTATTATCTCTTGAAGGAGAAGTTAAAAGTTTTGGTTGATATGGTGAGATAAAATTCCATAACTCTCTACCTCTTGGCATCCAATCCATACCTACCCAAAAACTTACTCCAGTATACTGATCAATAAATTTCCAAAATTCTTCTCTACCGAAAATATTTTCAAAATCTTTTGGTTTATTTACTTTTGCTATATCACTTTTTTTGTAATATTTCGGACCTTCTTCTTGAAGTTTATCTTTAAACCTCTTTTCAAAGTCAGTTAAAACACCGTCCATATCACAGTATATTTGATACTGTGGTTGTTTTTCTTCTTCTTTTAAAGGGTAAGCCTCTAATAAATCTACTAATTGTCCCATAACCTATTTTTTATTTTTATGATAATCTTCCCAGTTTCTAAATGTTATATTGCCGGTAAGATATGCTTCTTTTTCTATTTCTTTTAAATGATCATCTTCATTTGTATTTGTAGTACCAATACCACCTAACCTACCTTCTAGATTCTGAATATGGTGTACCATTTCATGAGTAAAGGATCTCATAACATCTTTTGGGTGTCTGCCTTCTACATACAGTACTACTTCTTTTTGGTTAGGATTGTAGTACGCAGTTTTACCGAAAAAGTTTTCAGACTCGTCGATATCTCTTCGAATCTTTACTTCAGGTAGAGGTAAAATATTCATACCTTCATCTATCATATATTCTAAGATAGAAGACATATACGGTGTATAATCAAACCCTCTAGGAGTCTCTTCATCTTTAAGTTTTATATGTATATATTTTTGAAAGAAAGAAAGAGTATATTTGTCTGTATCAATTATGTCATGTAGCTTTTGATATAAATCGGCAAGATCTGCTCTATCTTCAGATGGTAGAGGTGTATTCTGTCTTACCGGTACCCCGCTTGAACCTTCTTCTAAATTTTCTTTATTATCAAACCAGGCATCGAAAATACCTTCTACTTGATCTTTCATAGCTTCTGCTATAATAGATGTCTTTAACATTTTTAATATTCGTAATACATCTTGACCATCTACTTCATCTGGAAAGTAATCTGCAGCATCATGAAAGTCTCCTGAAAGAACTGCTTTACGTAAATTGCTTGCTCTTAAACTTGAATCTTCGGTGGGGTTGGTCATTGCAAGACCTTTAACATTTTCTCTTGACTTAAATGTAGATACACGTCTTAGGTCAGGAATGTCTTGATAAGATCTAATGCCGGTAACGGCATAAAAAGTTTCATCAGGGTTTGCTTTAGCATATTCTTTAGCTGCAAACATAGGATTTTTTTCTCCGGTTAAAACTACTACATCTCCTGGGAGATATTTAGTATACAAGTCCCATATAGCTTTAGCTTGTTTTTCATCAATACCGTTTCTTTCACCGCCGCCTATAAAGATAACCACTTTATCTATTTTATCGATCTTACCGCCTTTACCTTTTAAAAGATCGTCTCCTTTTTCTTCATAATCGTCAAAAGCATATTCTGTACCGTAGAAGTTACCGGATAGTAAATTTTTTACGACATTAAAATGTCCTTTGTGAGGTGGTTTAAATGCTCCTGGATATAAAGCTGTTGCCATTATGCTAAAAATCTTTGTATTCTACTATCTATTTCTTTTACTGATGAGCTTTTTAATAACTCTTGAAAAGTAGGGTCAAATAACGTTTGAGAAATGTCTCCTAAATCTCCTAAAGCTCTTTCAGCATTTTTATCTCTAGTAACTAAAAGCTTATCGTACTTATCTTGTATTCTATCAGCACCGTATTTGCCGCTTTGAAAGTGGTGATGGTACTTTTGAAAATCTTTTGCAAGTGCTTTATAAGTCGACTCATCTTCTAAATCAGCCGATGTATTAGCTGCTAAAGCTCTAAATTCTTTTTCTAAATCGTCTGGTAATTTAAATGGTTTGCTAAAGGTAGATTTAAATGCTTCTCTACCGCCATTAGCTTCCATATATGCTTGTAAATAATCTTCAATACCTTGAGCTCCTTTCTGTGCTGCTTGATTAAAATCAGCAATTTCTTTATCAAATTTTCCTTCTCTTAAATTAACATATAAAGCAAAATTATCTCCTAAGAGATCTTGATAGGTTTCTAAAAGTTTGTATACACTCTTCCAAGTTGAGAATACACTTGCTCGAGGTAACTTTCTATCTCTTGAAAAATTAGAGATAAAAGATATCATTGGATGAGTATAGACCATAACCATAAATACATCATATCCTTTAGCTAAAAGATCTCTAACTTTAGAAGGATTAGATGCTGTTGTATCCCAAATAAAAGATTCACCTTTCTCACTTGCAGCTACTACATCTTTGTCAACCTGACCTGAAGCTGCGCTTAAGTTATTAAAGTATGGGTGATCTGGATCTTCTACATATGTATCTGGGTTATACTGTTTTAATCCTTCAAGGCCGAGCTGTTTTAAAAGATATGATTTACCGGTACCTGCACCTCCGGCCATAATAACAGCTTTGGGTTTACCATTTTGCTCTAATATAATATCAGATAATTTAATCATTTTTTCTTTTATAATTCCTGTTCTCTCCACTTCTTCTACCTTTAGCTTCAACTCTTACTTTAGGTTTAACTACAATTACCCTTTTAGGTATGTAGTAAGGAGTATAGTATTTATACCTCCAATACTGTGGTCGATACGAATACGGATAATATTGATTTTCTACTATAACCGTTGTTTGTTTCACCGGAGTATGTCCTAACGTTGCTAACTCGAACGTACCACAGCTATATAAAGATAAGAAAAAAAACGCAATTATCCAAATATTTTTCATAGTTTCAGAGTTGTTGGGTAACTATTATAAATAGGTTCAACTGTAGGGTTCTCTAATGCATACAATTTATATATCATCTTAAATAATTCAAAGTTTTTATCAATCTCATCTATAACTTTGATTTGCCATCCTTTTCCTTGATAAACTCCATCTTTTTTAGAAGGTCCTCTGGTGTTGGCTTTCAACCATATAATACCTGTTCTATCTATTTTAATACCTTTAGATTCTTCTAAAGCTTTTGCATAAGATGCTAGCTGAAGGTCGTAAGATTTATGTAAGCTATTGGATGTCTTTAAATCAAGCAACCAGGTCTCTCCATCCATTTTTACAACCAAATCAGCAGTACCAGCATACTTATGTTCATCTGAAAATACAAAATCTTCTGTGGAAATTAGCTCAGGTTTGTATGTTGTCCAAAATTCATAAAACTTGAGAATCATTTCCCATACAAGTTGAGAATATTTAGCATTACCGTAGTCATCCATCCAGCTTACTTCTTCTCCTAAAACTAACTTTTCTGCAGCTTCATGTACTTGTGTACCTTCTTTACCGGCACGTCTCATAATAAGATCGGCGTTATGCCCAACGTCTTTGAGCCAAGACTCGAAAAACTTATTCTTGGGCATATACTGGAGTATGGTGGTTACGGACGGATAGTATACTCCTTCCGATCTTTTATAAACTCTCCTATCCAGGAAATTAATTTGCTGTAATTGTGGTTTAAATTCAAGTCTTTTCTTCTCGTTTTGTTCGAGAATATTCATACCTTGTTTAATCATAGGTCTAGTTTGTGCAGCATTAGACCAGACAAGTCTAACTCTTCTGCTGATTGTATATGTGTGGTAAATGTCTTGAACCCCATGTCTGACGGATCTTTGTCTTTCATGTCCACCAGGAAGACTTTTTTACCTTGATTTAAAAACTTTTCTGCTATCTCTAAGGCTCTATCTTGAGCGTCTGCATCTAAAGCTATATAGATATCTGTTAGAGGGGATGTTAATATTCTTTTATAAAGTGATTGAGATATATTTTTACCAAGAATCGGTATAGCATTTCTTTTAATAGCTATTGCATCGAATGCTCCTTCGCATAAAATAATAGGCTGGGACCAATTAATAAGGTTTTCAAAGAAAATTATGTCTTTGGAAGCTTCAGGGTTTTTGTATTTAAAGTAGTTGCCATCATAACTTCTTGCAATAAAATAATTGAGCTGATTGGATGCAGAATAGCTTGGGATAATAACTCGTCCTCCATACTCTCCACTTGTGCAGTATCCAATACCATATTTAATAAAATCATTGTCGGAAAGGCCTCTATCATATAGGTATTTTTTAACTAAATTAGCAATAACTGAAGTAGTGGAAGCGGAATATAATGGTTGATATTCTTTCGGTAGTTCTATTATAGATAGCTGTTTATACTCTATTTGTGAACCTTTCGGTAAGTATTTTAATATTTCAGCTGCTTGATCTCTAGGAGTTTTTAACTGTTTAAGTAAAGATCTAATTGTACGTCCTCTAGTTTGACATACCCAACACTCCCAAGGATTTTGACCTTGTTCGTTAGTTGCCATATTGATTTCCAACTTTGGCTTTCTGTGATTGCAGAAAGGGCAGTGGAAAGCATAATTTTCTCTGGCTCTTTTATGAGATTTACCTAAAATATTCTCTATAGAGCCAAGTAGGAATGTATAATCCATACGTTAGTCCGTAACTATTATCTATAATATACGAAAAATATTTGGAATTGCCAACTAATCTACATCCATCTCGTAAGAATCAGCCTCAATACCCTTATCTCTTAAGGCATTTAGTACCTTTATTACGTCTTCTGAATGATAGTAAGCTCTTTCTGGAAGTTCTAAGCCTGTAAGTCCTTTGATCATTTCGTTGGCTTCATCATAAAATAACCTTTCTCCATCAACTTGCATTTTGTAGAATTTTGCATAGTTGGTATAAGAAATGTTAACCTTACCTATATTATCGTTAACACCTTCATCTAGGTCTGATAATATGCCGGCTACAGCTACCCTAATAGTTCCTTGAAGTAAACCGTCGTTAGGTATATCATATTTTTCAGAAATAGCTTTAGATACAGCACCAACTATAGTATCTACTTTTTTCATTTCTCCTGAAACGCTTATCTCACTTAATATGATATCTTTTAATTTCATCTTCCTTGTCCTTTATATGCTTTTTTATAGTTTCTACTACTCTTTAGCTTTGATGTTTTAGTTTTAGCATGAATACCCGGTCTTTTTTTAGCCGGTTTATCTAACGCACCACCTGTTCCGAAAACTCCTTTTTTTGCCATTTTTAATTACAGTTACAGCATTCACAATCACACGTTGTACCGCAGTTACATACTTTACAATCGCATTTCATAATTTTATTACTTTAAGTTTTAATTCACCGGAACCTTTAATTAATCGATGATAGGTATCCTTTTCTATAAATAGTCTAGTTAGTTCTATAGGTACTTCGTTATCAAATTGAAACTTCCAATCCGTCTCATGTAGAGGTTCAATTATACGATCTTCCCGGTCTCTATGCCAGACTAAATCTTTTTTTTGCGTATTTTCTGAGAAAGTTCTTATCTCTCCTTCTTCGGTATAAGGTCTACCAATATCCTGAAAAGTTTCTTTTTCCACCTAATGATTTCCAATAACGTCCAATATTACAAGCCCAGTACCCTGGTTTTGTCTTGTCTTTTTTCTGAGCACATTTATGACGAGCGGCAAATGAAGCTCTAGCTCCAGGCTCATCTATTTTTACGTTTAATCCTGTTGTGCCACCAAAATTAACTTTTACTACGTTTCCTTTATCGTTTTTAGTATAAACTACAAACTTTTTAGGTCCACCTCTTTTAGGTTTATTTAACGGAACATCTTTACCTTTATATTCTGCTTCATCGACTGTCGGTAGATCTAGAGGTACTTTTTCTCCTTCGTATAGACCATACTCTCCTATGTCGGTGGATTCTAATAATTCTAAGTCTTCTTCGTTGAGTTGTATTTTACCGTCTCTAAGAGCTTCTCTAGCTTCTTTAAATAAAGCTATAAATTTCTCGCTAGAATAACGGTAGACATTCTCATGTAAAGTGAGTCCATGTTCTACATGGTAGTTTAACGATGGAATATCAATAAGATCTTTAATTTTGATCATTTATAAAGTCTTTTTTATAAAACTTACCTAAAATATTGTCGTTGATATAATTATTTCTATCTTCTAATACTTCATTTATAAATAGATACTTACACTCGTAGTATGTTAAAAGCTTTTTGTTTGGTACGAAGGTAAGAATTTTTCTGTCAAATTCAAACTGGTTGCCGGCTTTTACTATTTGTAATATATCTTTATGTGAACCGTAATAATCTTTCCAGTCAGATTCTTTTCTAACAAGTTTTTTAGTCGGTATTCTACCGCCTATTCCTTGAGCTTTTCTTTCTTCTCTTAAGATTTCTGCTTCTTTTTTACCGATTTTTACGTTCCGTTCAAAAAACAAAACTTTTTTACCAATGTATTTTCTACCGGTAGGTTTATGAGTTACTTCATAAATAAAGCCGTAAGTGTTGTCGGGCATGTCGGATATCTCTGTTACAATCTTTCCTTCATACCACCAGGATGGTAATGTAACCATAATTTATATTTTTATCCTTGAGATACCTTAAGCACACATCCTGCTGTTGTATCTACCCATAATTGTCCTAAATTGTTAGGGTTAGCTGTTGGCAGATTAGCAAGAATAACAACATTGCTGCTTCCTATCGAACCTGAGGCATAAAAGTTATTAACGTAAGTTGTACATTTTGCAGTGGTTGTTAAGCACGAACCAACAACAAATGAATCGTGATGATTAACGGTGTTACTACGCCCACCTAAAATAGCTGAACCTGTCGATAGACTACCTATATTATTGCTACGGCCACCCCCTATAAAAGTATATGAACCTGATATTGAATTTTGTTGTCCACTTACGATACTAGCATTTGAGGCCGAAATGCAGTTGAAGTTACCTGCTCCGATAAAGCTACAATTTCCTATTCCTCCGATGATTGTATTGTAACTTCCTCCTACAATAGCTGACCAGTTAGCAGCACAAAATCCCGTTTGTGTACCTACATTATTATTTTGACCTGCACCTATAAAGGACTGTGCCCCGTAAGTACAGTTACGGTATCCACCAACTATAACACTTTGTAAATACCCTGCACAGTTTTCTTCACCACCGCCAATAAATACACCCCCAGATGTAGTACTTATTTCGTTACGTTCACCACCGCCAATAAAGCCATAAGCATTCCCAATAATGTTATCTTCTCCGCTTCCTATAAAAGAAGACCATGCATTGGTATTATTTATTGCATTGCTACATCCACCTCCTATAAAACCTTGGCATGCTGAGGCTGTGTTGTTATTACCACCGGCTATAGTTGTAAAGTTTCCTAAGGTTGTACAGTGGCTTCCTGTTGCAGGATATATACCGGTTCCGTTAGAACTAGTTAAGAAAGGAGAGTAGTCTCCTCCTCCACCGCCACCAGAAATACCTGTCAAGCCGCTACCATCCCCAACGAATGAACCGCTAAATATAGAAGCTGAAATAACACCTTCACCTATTATTATATCCGGTACAAAATATCCTGAAATAGTTAACTTAGAAGCATCAAAAGAATTATCCCAGGTAAGCCCATCATAACCTGTAATTGTATCTGAATCGGTAAATATTGCTAATCTACTACCAGAAGGAGTCCCGGATGTATCAACAGTCCCGCTACCGCCGATGCCTGTTAAACTACTACCGTCTCCGACAAACGAACCACTAAATATAGAAGCTGAAACTGTTCCTTCTACATCTAAGTTGTTCATGAAGGTATAACAAGCTTTATCTGATGTTAAATTAGATCCTATTATAAAAGATTCTGTTTCACAAGCATAATTACATTTACCACCTAAAATACCTGAACATGCTGCTGAGGCTGTGTTTAGAATACCACCTGCTACTAAAGAAAAATCTGCTGAGGCTGAGTTAAAATAGCCACCGCCTACAGTTGTATATAATCCATCTACTTTATTATAATATCCCCCAGCAATAGTTCCTCCTTGACTGAGGTTATTATTTCCTGAGCCTCCTCCTATAGTTCCATATAAACCACAGTTAGTGTTATTAGCTCCACCAACGATTACTGCGCATCCTTGGTATACTTGGTTTTGATATCCACCTCCAATAAAGCTAAAATTTTGAGCAGTAGAACCGCTAATATGGTTAAGTGAACCTCCTACGATTGAGCTACAACTACTTAATAATTCATTATCACAACCTCCTCCTATAAAACTAAAATCACCTGCATTTGTATTTAGCTGTCCTCCTCCTAATGAAGAACATCCCCCTGAAACTGTATTCTGAATTCCGTTAATAATTGATGATTTTTCACCGGATACGCAGTTTAATAACCCACCTACTATTATAGAATCTACATCAGTAGTACAGTTATTGTATCCTCCCACAATAATAGCTCTTACACCAGATGCTTTGTTGAATGTACCACCAACTATTATATTAAATTCACTTGAACCTGTATTGTAAGATCCTCCTCCTATAAAAACGTGTTGATTATTAGCTTGGTTTTTTTGACCTCCTGCTACAAAAGAAAGAGGAAAAGTTGTTGAGTTAGAAAAACCTCCTACTATTGAAGAGTGTGTATCTGCAGATGAAATTATGTTCGAACTTCCTCCACCTATAAAACTACAATTGGCAGTTGTTTGTATACAGTTATTATATCCTGCAGTAATAGCAGCATCTTCACCGCAATTGCTATTTAAACATCCTGCACCTACAAAGGAAAAAGTTTCATATGCTTTGTTACATCTTCCTCCAGCTACGACTGCATATCCTCCTGCTATTTCATTTGCTTGTCCTGCTCCAATAAAAGAACAGTTACCTGAAACTGTATTGCTGTTACCTCCTGCTATAGAAGATAATGTACCGGAATTAGTATGAGAGGTTCCTGCAGTTAAAGAGCCTGTTAGTGAAATCGAACCTGAGAGATGTAATGCCATGTCTTATATAAATATTTTATGTCAATCTTATTACTATAAAGTTACCACTTCTATATAACCCTCCTAGAGGTACACCTCCGGCTGCTGCTGCAGTATCGTCTTCAAAATTAAGACTTGCAGATACTTGTGAAAGAACTACAAATCCACTTTCTACAGTATATGATGTAGAAGAAGCACTTCCTGAGATTGTTAAGGAACCTGTAATCGATGAATCTCCTTCAAAAGAACCATCCCACTCTCCGGTTACACCTGTTAATGCACTACCATCTCCTTTAAAATAAGAAGCTGTTACAGCTGAAGCTGCTGATAGACTGTTTACAAATGTGGTACAGTTTTGTGTAGATGTTAAGTTAGATCCTATAATAAAGGATTTAGTATGTGTTAATGTGTTAGATACACCACCTAATATAGATGAACATGCTCCAGTTACACAGTTACTATCACCACCTAATACTGAAGAGTAACTTCCTGATACGGTGTTTTGTGAACCGCCCAAAATAGAAGCTCTACATACTAAAGAAGAAATATTGTTCTTACATCCTCCTCCTATCACTCCATAACAGGCATTGGCATGGTTGCAGAAACCTCCTCCGATAAAGGATAAACAACCTATAGAATCGTTTTGTGCACCTCCTGCTACTGTAGCACCGCCACATCCGGTGCAGTTAAATTGGCCACCGCCTATAGTAGACCATCCTTGTCCATTTGCAGATGTTGCAATTGTATTTCCATGGCCTCCTCCTATGAAACTATCATCTTCAAGAATACAGTTATCATGTCCTCCTACTATTGCACTGCACCAACCTGTGCTACATATACAATTAGCAGACCCTCCACCAATAAAACCATTATTGGCACCTGCTATAATTCTATTAGTAATTCCTCCTACTATAGTAGACCAGGTTGCACATGCTTGGTTATTGTACCCACCTAAAACATTAGAGCAGTTACCTATCGCATAGTTAGTAGAACCAAATGCTACAGAAGTACTTCCTGAGGCAAATACACAACACCCTATGGCTGTATTTCCTCGATAGGATTCATCACTTGCACCTATTATACCGGCATATGCTTTCCATCCAATAGCTACAGAACCGTGTCCGGCAGCTTGTGAATAATGTCCAACTGCTAGAGAATCAGAACCAGAAGCACAAGTAGCAAATCCAAATGCTACAGACCAATCTCCTACGGCAGAAGTATTACCTAAAATACCGGCTGGATTTGTTTCTGGTCCTCCATAAGCAAAAGCATAATCTCCTGATGCAATTGAACCGCTACCTCCGGCGGCAGAGTAATTGCCTGTAACGCAGTTTGTTAAACCTCCAATAACTGAAGAGTAGATACCGGTTATACAATTTGATTCACCTCCTACTATGACTGAACAGGCAGCTGAGGCTGTGTTTTGAGTTCCCCCTAAAACTGTTGAGAAAGCAGCTGAAGATTTATTACTCCCTGTAACGGGAACAATAGAATTAGCTCCATCTCCTATTTGATATATTTTATATGCATCGGAAGGATCTGATGTAATGCCTGTTAAGCTTGAACCGTCACCGGAAAAACTACCGCTAAATGATCCTGTTACACCACCGGCAAACTCAACTTCTAAAGTTGAAAAGTCTCCTTTTATAAGAGGAGTGCCAGAAGAGTTGTTTATATAAAGTTTGTTAGATTCAGTAGTTCCTGTGGCAGGTCCTGCTGATTTACCTATATATACGTTTCCTGTAGATGCTCCGGTTAAACATTCTCCGGCATTTGCACCTATGGCTGTGTTACTACCACCTGTGATATTTCCGGGTCCTCGTAAGGCATCTTTACCGACCGATACGTTATCAGAGCTTTGTAGTCTGTATCCAGAGCAGTTACCTATTATTGTGTTGTTGCTTTCTGTGGTTATACAGAGACTAGAATGCATCCCTATAGTTACGTTTTTATCACCAGTTGTAATGTTACACCCGGCTTCGAATCCTAATGCAGTATTACATTGACCGGTAGTGTTTCTCAATAAGCTTTTACCTCCAACTGCTGTGTTACATTGACCTTCTGTATTAGCAGCTAATGCTGAGTGTCCAATAGCGGTATTAAAAGTACAAAATATACTACCACCGTCATCTAACCCGGTACTTGCATTTAATGCACTAAATCCAATTCCTATATCTCCGTAAGTTTTAACTGCACAACGTCCTGTAAAATACCCTATAAAAATATTATCTGAACCAGAAACAAGTCCCATACCGGAGTTACTTCCGATTGCTATAGCTCTTCTAGTTCTTGTTGTTTCTGGTAAGTTATATCTTCCTATGTTTATAGAGCACTCATCTCCTCTATTAGAAATTAATATACTTTCATCTATGGTGGTATCACCTTTTAGATCTACTGTTATACCTGAACCGGATACTACAAGTGAGCCTGTAATTGAAGCATCACCGTCTCTGCTACCGTCCCATTCAGTGGCTGGTATGTTTGTTAAACCGCTACCATCTCCTACAAAAGAACCAGAGAATGACCCGCTAACACCGGTTGAGTCTGTTAGATCTACATTTGAACCAGATACTGTTAAAGAGCCGGATATTACGGCATCGCCGGTAAATGGAAAGTTATTTAAGCCTGTTAAACCGCTACCATCTCCTTCAAAGCTTCCGGAAAATGAACCTGAAAATTCTCCGTTTTGAATTGTAGAACCATCTAAAGATAGTCCTGTTAGACCGCTACCATCTCCTTCGAATGAACCGCTAAACGAACCGCTAACACCGGCTTCGGCATTTGTAAAATCTACATTAGCTCCTGAACCAGATACTATGAACGATCCGGTGATTTCAGCATCACCGTTTCTAGAACCGTCCCATTCAGCTTCTGCTGTGATGTTTGTCAATCCAGATCCATCACCGGCAAAACCAACAGAGGAAGTAACACTTCCACTAATTATGAGATTGTTATTTATTACGTGTTCGTTAGCCATAATCTTTTATATTATACTACTCTCTTAAAAGCGGTTATTAATGCGTTGATTTCAAAAGTTCCAGACGTAACATTTACTTTAAAGATAGCTTCTGTTGTTGAGCTTGCATCAACTGTAAATGATGTAGTTATTGCATCTCCAGAGGTTAAAGTATGTTCTTCGTTAACTACTGAATTACCAGCTCTATCCCAGCTTCCTAATACCGTACCAACTTTTTTACTTGCTTCTGATGTATCTGTTAAAGCATAATCAGCTTTAAAACCGGTATACCCATTTGAAGCATCAATTGCAAACGTGTATAGGTTCGTATTGGTTGAAAACCCTGTAGCGTTAACTTGAATAAGTTCTACTCCTGGTCCGCCTGGATAACTACCTGAAGCAATAGTAACGGTACCACCTACATCTAGAGCACCTGATACTATTAATGAACCGGTGATATTTGAATCTCCATCCCTACTTCCGTCCCATTCTATTCCGGTTAATCCGGTTAAACCAGATCCATCTCCTACAAAGCTTCCTGAGAATGTAGAACCTGATATAGCAGCAACATCTGTAAAGTCCACAACTGCTGTAGATCCTGATACTGTTAATGAACCTGTAATAGATGCATCACCGTTAAGTGAACCATCCCATTCAGCTGTTACATTGGTTAAACCGCTACCATCTCCTACAAAAGAATCTGCAGTAATAGATTGACTTACATTTAACGAACCGCTAAAAGTTAAAGTTTTAGCTGCAAAGTCTCCTTTTATTAAAGGATTACCTTCGTTGTTGTTTATATAAAGTTTATTTGATTCGGTGGTATTGGTTGTGGAAGGTCCTGCTTTATACCCAATATATACGTTAGAATTTCCTCCTACTGTTTTACATCCGGCTAAAGAACCTAATGCAGTGTTAAAATTACCAGTGCCCATTGTCCTAAGGGAGCTTTGACCGATTGATGTATTACTATTACCTGTGGTTATACATTGACTTGCATGGTACCCTATCCCGGTATTAAAATTACCATTTGATAAAGTATATAGGGATTGGTATCCTAAAGCTGAGTTTTGTTGTCCTGTACCGGTGCCGCTTATTGATTGGTAACCTATAGCTGTATTTGAATTACCGGTTACTTTACCTAATGAATAAGCACCTACAGCTACTGCTGAAGTACCTGCTTTTCTACCAGCATACGCTCCTATTGCTGTAAATTGTGTGCATGTACCTGTTTCACATCCTGCAAGATAACCTAATGCAACATTATATCCTCCGGTGTTACTGCCTAAAGATGTAGCACCAATACCGATACTAAAAGCGTTCGGACGATGAATCTTAATTCCGTTATCGATTGTGGTTACACCTTTAAGACTGATAGTTGGTGTAGAACCTGAAACTTCAAATGAGCCGGTAACGTTTGTTTTACCTTGAAAATCTACAGGGCCGATTACATTTAAGCTTCCTGTGATTCTAGCAGATCCTGTGTATGGAAATCCTTCTCCAGATACTCCGGTTAAACCGCTTCCATCCCCTACAAATGAACCGGAAAATATCGACCCAGAGATAGCTACAGTATCAGTTAGATCAACCGTAACAGAAGAACCAGATACAGTGAGAGAACCGGTTATTACCGCATCTCCGTTGTAAGGAAAAGCTGATACATTGAGGCCGGTTAAATTAGAACCATCTCCGTAAAAACTTCCCGAGAAGTATGATGCTGAAACTGCTGTTTTGATTTCTACATGTCCGGTTGAAAAGTCTCCATAAATTAGAGGAGTACCGGCTGCGTTGTTGATATATAGTTTATTTGATATACCACCACCTGCTGATGGTCCTGCTGCATATCCAATTAATACATTAGAGTTGCCAGATGTTACACAGCATCCTGCTTCTGCCCCAATAGCTGTATTGAAATTACCTGATGTTATACTTCCAAGCACGCAATGCCCTACTGCGGTAGTTCTAGAAGAAGCTCCAGCATTAACTAGAGTTTCAGCACCTAAAACTGTATTTCGATTACCTGTTAAAGCTTTACCTGCTTGAAATCCTAAATTTATAGTGCAGGAAGTCGTTGCATTTTCTCCTGCTTCTTCCCCTATAAAGATATTTCGGTCAGTATTGCCGGTTGTCATATCTATACTACCGGTAAGTATAATTTTAGAACCGTTAAATTTAAGCCCGCTTTCTCCTTGGATTTCGCTACTATTACCGGTAGCAGTTAGTATTCTATGATCTTCATTACCTAAAATAGAGATACCGCTTCCTCCGGCTGCCGGTAGAGATATATCATCATAATCGGTAACACCTGCCGGTAGAGTGTAAAAGTCAAATTCCGAAGTAGTCGGATCATCTAAAACAGTTGCAGCATTTCTTACATCATCGTTTATGTCTCTATGAAGGCGTAAGGTCTGTCCGTCATTTTGTAAAGATGCCGAATAATATACTACTCGAAAGTTATTATCGAATTCAGTACCAGATAAGCCTTGACCTTTTTCGATTATATAAGTTAGATCTGAATTGGTGAATATGGACATCTTTTACTGTGTTTTATATAAATATCTTTTTAATTTTTTCATTATGCTACTCCTACATAGATTATAAATGCTAGTGCGTAATAATTCGGTATGTTATTAGCTGAGCTAATACTGTGGTTGTGACTTTCACCACCTCCTTCTGCTTTTATGTTGGTTTTGTTTAAGCAGGATATGGTATTAAAATGGATAATAAGCTCTGGGGTATTTGATCCTACACCGTGGTCACCACCTTCAGCATCTGTATCTCCAACACCAGAAAACTGGTTATTACTGCAGTAAGCCATTCCAAGATGTTTCGCTGCTCCGCTGCAGAAACTATCATCAACGTGATCGTGAGAAGGTATTTGATCAAGAGATAAGGTAGTATTGCCTGTGTTACCTCCATGATTATGTGTGTTAGAACCGCCTATAGTCTTGTTAGTACCCTCAATATTAGTTGTTGCAGTACCGGTTGTATTGTTAGCAGCTACAATAAATTTATTTCTTAAATCAGGTATTGGTATTCCATTCTCTTCTGGACTACCATCACACAATCTCCATCCTTTAGGTACGTTATCTACAGCTCCTGACCACATTATAATACCACCTTTTGGTACAGGTGCAGCATCCATATACTGTACCAGTCCGGTAGAAGATTTTACAAGTGTTTGAGCATATTCTGTATTTGAACCTACCCAATCTGTCGTTAAAGAAGCAAGTTCTGAAATAGTTTTAACTGTAGCCGAACCTTCTATCTGAATATTACCTGAGCCGGTTATATTACCTTCAACATGTAGTATTTCTTTAGGATTACGTTGATTGAATCCGATTTTACCGTCTGCTTTGAAAGTAGCTATTGGTGATATCTCTGATGAATATGAACCTGCAATACCTTTAACTACAGAGAAAGATTCGTCTCTGTTACTATCTGTATTTATACCTATAATTACATTCCCTCCATTCGTTCCTTTAGGGGATTGAATTAAAAGACCGGTAGTTGTAGCATTAGAAGGAAGTAGGTTACCGCTTACATTACTAGGTCCAATATAACTACTATCAGCTACTTGAAGTGCACTTCCAATCGTAATATCTCCTTCAACACTTAACTCAGATAATGCTGCAGCATCTATACCGTTACCGATAGACACACCGGTTGTACTTATATTAAGCTTTTTACTGCTAGCTTCAGGTGAACCAAAATCATTTATTCCTAAATTTAATTTATTTTTAACAAAAAAGTCAATATCGTTATTACCTGTGTTTCTTTTACCTAATTGTGCAAATGTTGAACCGCCTTGTCTAAATTGTATAAAAGCTTTAGCATTTTGATTAGAGGTAGTAGAACTTGCATTAAGATTAAAAATAGTAGGTTCGCCGGTATATGTACTTGTAATATCTAAAGTCTGGCTAGGGTTAGAACCTACACCTAATCTAGGGCCTTCTCCGGTATCTTGTGTAAATATAAATGCTGAACTGGCGCCAAAGCTGTTACTAGAGTTAAATATAACCTGTCTATCTGAACCAGGTACGGAAACATTTACTTCAGATGATTCGGCTGTGGGTAATAAAACTTCAATATAATCAGAGGTATTAAATGGTGATGCAAGTTCACTGGAACCGGTATAATGTAGTCTAAGTTTATTTGCACCGTCTACTGTTAGTGCAGATGCACTATAGAAGAAAGATGAAAAATTTACATCCATCTCATCAAAAGTAAGCGCAGAACCTTTGTCTGCTCTTAAAGTAATATCAGTTCTTGCCATTATATATCTAATTTAACTACTACGGTCATATCGGTATCTTTTGGTATTGGTATCGGTTGACCTGCTTTTGCTATTGCAATTAATTCGTTTGAGTCGTTATATAAACCTATTGTTGTAAAATACGGAGAAAATTCTTCTCCGGCAACATTATCGGCTACGTCTCCATTTGTTCCATTTAAAGCTGAAGGATTAAATGTGTGTGTAAATTCATTTTCCTTTAACTTACAGTGGAAGTTATATGTATAAATAGGTTGGGTTGATTTCCATTTTATCTCACCATCTATATAATTATTATAATATGTTGCGATTAAATCATCTGTTATAATAATCTGCCCTTGGGGGTATATTACATTTCCAACTTTTTTCTCTAAAGGTTCACCTGTTATTCTATTTTTAAGGTATAAATTACCTTCTCCATCATCTACTATTGTTTCTAAAAATCCTGGTTCAAGATCGTCTATAGTTAATAGATCACCTAATGCGTTAGGGTTAAATACCGTCGTTGAACTGTAAAGGGTCCCTATAGATTCTATATGATCATCTTCATATCCATCTACCACATATTCTTCAGAATCTCCGTCTGGTGTTATCTCTAAAGATTTAGGCTTGATTGCTGTACCGAAAATACCTTTTGGTAAAGAATAAACGGATGCAATATTATTTAAATGTCTAGAACCGCTTACATTAAAAGAAGATTGAAGATAATTATCAAATGATGAACTGGTGAGTATTTCACTATCAGTAAAAGAACTATAATATAGGTGTCTTATACTTTCAAAGGCTAGCCTTCTATCGTAACTTTTATTTATATTTATTGGATTTGGTATGTACGCCCCGCTTCCGGTATGGGCAGGAATATTCAATACTCCGTAATCCGAATATTGGCTACCGCTAACTATCCAGTTTTTATGAGCAGTATACGTACTTACATATACATCTTGAGTATTGAATTTTTTGAAGGCACCCATTCATTAATAATCAAGCTTAATTCGTATAAGAGCTTCTTTTGTAAAATCTTTGAGTAATGGTCTAGACAATTTTGCAATTGCAAGTAAATCATTACTGTCGTTATAAAGACCAACTGATGTAATGTAAGCCTGTGGGGAGTTAATCATAACATCATGTCGTAGTTCACCTGAACCTGTAATATTGGATGGATTAGTAGAATAATTAAATTCACTATTTCTTACTCGAACAAAAACAAAGTTAGAAGAAATAGTTTCTTCGCTTTGAAGAGAACCACTAGCACCTGCGACAATTGCATCGGTAATCTTAGCAATATTATTTCCATCCGTGTTAGCAGTATCGTCTGTTCCTAAGTTTAAACCTACTGAGGAATCATCAAGAGCTGGTCCGCTGAGAAGGATAACACCTACATCTGGGAGAAATTTACCGTAGCTACCGAGATCGGAAGAAGCATACCCATTTATATCTCCACCCCATTTACTACCATCAGAACCGCTAATTATTTCGTAAACCCTACCTGCATCTGAGAAAGAAACTGTGGTTACGTCTTGACTATTGTCGGTTAGGTGTAATGTTTTAGAACCTTTTACTAATTTTAAGTTAAAGCTTCCTGGGAGTAGTTTTTCTTTATATCTTGCTCGATTAACAGAAATCGGATAAAAGTAATCAGTTGCAACACCTCCGAATTTTACATCCTCTTCTTCATCACCTAATACTAAATTTCTATACTGTCCATAAATGGTAGAAGAAGGAGATTTTCCTGATTGATCTGCTGTATAATTTTCACTACCTAGACCGTTTTTATGAGCAAAAGCAGTTGAAAATTGAATTTGTGCTGTATCTGCATCGGATGAGCCAACATTGGGATTTTGGTGGTAAACTTGGTAGTAAAAGTTACCAGTAGAAGATGCTACCTGAGTTGATGAAGTGTGGAAGCTCTCTAAATATTTTGCACCGTTAGAGAATAAAGGAGCAACTACTGATTCAGCGCTTATTGAAATATCTTCTGGATCTAATCTTTTAAATGACATAGCTTATTATTGGTTTACTTTTATAATAGTTACCGGCACTGTTACTCTAGCTCCAGAATCTCTACCAATTACTGTAATGGTTGTCTGTAAGGTAGATTGACCGGCAAATAGAGTATTTACTGTAGTAGCTGTAAGGTTAATAGATGTTCCTACAACTGTTTTAGATACGTTAGTACCTAAAGTTGTAGTGGAATTTAGTCTTTCTGCTTCTTCTGTGTTGATACCAACACCGTTATATGTATTTAGTACTCTAGCGTCAGCAATAGTTGCTACATATCCTCCGGCTTCAAAAGTTTGAGATGAACCTAGATAGTTAAGAGTTTGAGGAGTGATTGCAAGAGATGCTCCTTGTTTAAGTCTGATGGCAGAATATCCAATATCAAGAATAGGAAGTTTAGCTGTACCTCTTGGCAGGGTAGTAATTTTATACTTTAAGGATTGAGTTTCATCTGGAAATGCTTCAAGTAGAGGCATATTTTCTATAGCTTCTCCATAGTATTGAGAACCTAGGGGATGAGTAGGATTATAGAGTGTATAATCAATCTCATCGTCGGAAACTGCAAATTGTGTAATTTTAAAAGACCCGTCACCTCTTGCTAGTAACTCTCGTCCTTTTTTGGTTAAGATTGCATCTACTGTTACAATCGAATTATCTAAATATCCCATTTCTTTATTAGTGTTTTATATAAATATATTATTTTTATGTTTTACTAAGAAGATTGTACTGAACCTGTGTATACGATTCCGAATCTATCTGTCTCAAGTACCAAATTATTATCTGGTATGTATATTTTTGCATTATCTGCTGCTATCAGCCTTGTTCCTCTTTCGTCAAATTTAAAAATACGGGTTGATACTACACGGTCTATTTTATCACCTGTGGTAAGACCATCTTCTCTTTGACTACCTTCATATCCTCTTTCAAAAGTAAAAACTTTAGATGTTGTATTATTATTTGCAATACGAACACGTTCACGGTTAGGTACTGCTTGATCTAAGTCTTCTAGTTCTAAAATAGTCCCGACGTCAAAATTTAAACTCCCGGTAATCGCTCCTGGTCTAACTGCGTAACCTGCTGTATTACTGGTACCGAGATTTGTAGTAAATCTTAAAGAAGACGAAACAACTCTAAATTCAGGTAATTTAGTAGGGCCGGTATGAAATAAATCTTGTATTACAGCATTTCCGTCTAATGCAGAAGATGTGATTTCACCATAAGATAATTGCTTGGAAAATATAGAACCTTTAAAGGAAGAACCAACAAGGGCTGGTTCTACTCCGCCATAGTTTTGTGCAGTAGTGACACTTCCAACATATCTAGAGTTTATAATTCCGGTATCCGAATAATTACTATCAGGTATTTGAGCTAATTCAGCTGTTTGTGACAATATTTTATCTAAATTCGAAGGATTAGCAGTTAATTGATTTCTATCTGCTACTTGTAAATACCCGGATTTTCTATTTTCAGAAGCATTAGAAATCAGAGGATTGTAGTCATCATTTAAAAACTTTACTTCAGATAAAACCGGGGTAAATGAAACAGTCGAAAGATGAGGGTTACTAACATCAAAGCTACTGGCTAATCTTTTAGGAATAAATACATAATCTACTCCAATAGCGTTTATTGGGTATATAGTTGTTTCGTTAACTCTAAAATAAAAGTACGGGTAAAGACCAGTATATCCGTTTCTTCTATCAGCAGATATAATATCTAAAGTAATCGTAGATTGATTAATCTCCGATATTGTTCCTTGACCGCCAAAGTATTCTAATGTTAATTCAATCTTTTCTGCCTGTTGTAAGACTGTTGTAAGATCTTCATTAGTGTGATCACTAACAGTAACAGTAAGTCCAGTTATAATACCCCTAAGGCTATCATTTTCATCTTCTCTGATGTTTATGTTGATAGTATCCGGGGCATTTATATTACCGTTTACATTATCGTGTATAAAAAGAAATTCTGCTTCTGTCATTCTTTTACTGTTTTTTATTCTATCCTGATTGGAAAAGTTGTAAGCATTTTACCGTTATGGGATTTTCAGTATGGCATGGAACGTAAATGCCTCCGTCATTACCCCAAGGAGAATCCGTACTTTTTGAAACTTTGTAGTAACGGTATGCTTTTTTTGGATCGTCAATGTCTCTTGGTATGACTCCTTCTCCGTAATACTGTTCATCAACCTGGTCATTTAAATTTTCATTATCTGCACCATTTTCGGTTTTATATAGTTTTACCCCTCCTGTTACTATTTCAAATAGAGAATAATCTACAGTACTTTTATAGTAAAAAATCCCGTTTCGTTTTGTATAACCACAAGCCATACATACATCTCCGTACCCTAATGTTATTTCTCGTACTACAGGTGGTAACGCTATCCTAGCTGCAGGTAACGAACTAAGATTGGGAATAACTTTAACACAGTCTAATTCAAATTGAGTAGCTCTAAATTGGATTTTAGCTACCTCTGAAAGGTTAGGGGACCCTTGAGATTGAAACCCTACTGAGGCTCCAAACAATTCATATAATACTCCTTGACGTGTTACTGGAAATCTAGCTACTCTATTTGTAGCAGGAACTGAGGATTGAGGTATGTTTATCCAGGTATCGCCTTGACCTTGAGGATCTAACGTATATGGATATGGACCACCATCTAAGTAGTATTCTATATCTTGAGGATCAAACTCTTGTTCATCTTCGGTAAAGAGTTTTACCCAAAATTCTGTTTGATACAGTTGAGGATCGTAATTGTAAAACAATGTTGGAACATTATACACTAACCCGCCAAACTCGGGGTCTATCGAGGTTGTAGCTGTATCTTGACTATTAAGTCCACAAGTTTCTGAGTCTATAAGTTTTGTTGCTATACAGGTGTTATCTTGATTATCTACAATAGAAATAGACGTATCACCTGCCTGTATAGTATAAGATTCAGGGTTATCTACTGGTTCATTATTTACTAGGATGCTGAAGTCAGTGTTTATGTCTGTTCCTTCAAATATATTTAATAGATTTACTGTCTGACCAGCATACAAACTAAGAGATGCAAAGGTGTCGGTCGTCACTTGAAGTCTGCACCTTACTACTTTAAACGTTCTTTTGCTAGCACAGGAAGGATGTAAATTAAGATTAGGGTTAGAAGATTGAATAGCAGGATTATACGAAGTAATTGTAAATTCTTCATATTGAGGGTATGTAGTATTATCTCCAGCAACTACTGTAAGTACGTTACCCTGTATTGCGTTGGCAGTGCTTAAGTTAACCGGTTGATTTGCACTGTCGAACTGTAGATCTTCTTCGTTATCTGCTGGTCCATAAAATGTTACACCGCCTCCTACTATTGGAAATAAATCGGGGTATATATGTATTTCTTTGTTATTTTGACCTGTAAATCCTCCTATGACTTTAACTTCATTATCATCTGTTGCATAACATATTCCTTCAGGAGGATTTAAAAATACTAATACATCATAATCTATAGCAGGATATTTTATCTGCTTAAGTTTATTTTCATCATTTAATTCACCGTTTGTAATAGATATTGTACTGTATGCTAATTCCCCGTCAATTTTTGCTTCGTCTTGACCGTGATCGGTGAATCCTTTCCAGCTTTTAAAACCTATATTAGAAGTAGGAGTTTT
>Ga0209645_1000093_pt1 | contig 42337 bp, 49 predicted proteins | sample ETNvirenome_6_30_FD_184070 | JGI IMG/M metagenome (GOLD analysis project Ga0209645, IMG submission 184070) | Marine viral communities from the Pacific Ocean - ETNP_6_30 (SPAdes) (version 2) | ecosystem: Environmental > Aquatic > Marine > Oceanic | place: Pacific Ocean | collected 2013-06-19
TTGTATATTAGTAACATCTTGTGTAGCATATGATTTTTGCTCTTCTGTAATGTCTTCTCCTGTAGGATTTTTGGTTCCGATATATTTGTGTACAAATAAATCTGTTCCTCCTACGGTAAATTGTTCGTAGATTATACTATCGAGAAAAGTATAATCATTTGATTTTTCTGGTCTATATAAACTTAAACGTGGCATATACATATTTATCGTATCGATAAATACTATTGGAGAACTTATATGTCTAATTTAGTAACACACAAACAACAAATTTTTGATTATGTAAACGCATTTTTAGGCGGAGGTATGGTTGATGTTGAACTAGATCCTATCCATTATGAAACTGCATTGACAAAATCCTTAACAAAGTACAGACAACGTAGTGAAAATAGTGTAGAAGAAAGTTATGTTACAACTAAACTACAACAGGATCAAAATGTTTACACTATGCCTCAAGAAATAATTGAAATTAGAAAAATATATAGACGTAGTATTGGTAGTAGATTAGGTGGCAGTGCAGACGGCGGCAGTTTGTTTGAACCTTTTAATTTAGCATATACAAACACATATCTGCTTGCAGGATCCGGTATAGGCGGCCTTGCAACTTATGACTTCTTTTCTCAACAACAAGAACTGATAGGAAGAATGTTTGGTAGCTTTATGGAATTTAAATGGAACACAACAACAAAAAAATTAACAATTTTACAGCGTCCAAGAGCTGACGAAGAAGTGTTAATGTTCTGTTACAACTATAGACCAGACGAACAGTTGCTAGAAGATTACAAATGTATGCAATGGATAAAAGATTACACACTAGCTGGCTGTAAATATATGTTGGGAGAAGCACGTAGTAAGTTTTCAACTATTGCAGGACCAGGAGGTGGTACGACACTTAATGGCGATACATTAAAAGCTGAAGCACAAGCCGAAATGGAAAAACTAGAGCAAGATTTACAAATGGCTGTAGCTGGTGGTACTGGTTATGGATTTTTAATTGGCTAATATAGTCGATGTTCAACCTACAATAAAATGGACAGGACGTCAAAATAGACGACATTTTTTAGACTGGCTTGTAAAAGAAAATAATATCACAATTATGGCAGAAGTAGGTGTTCGAGACGGAAGAACAACTTTTCATCTATTAGATCAAAATCCAAATCTCAGAATATTTGCTATTGACAAAAGTGTTAAAGGTTTTTATAACAATAATATTTCTGAAAAATACAAAGACAGATTAATAGCTATAGAAGCAATAAGTATAGACGGCGCCCAACATATTAAAAACAAAAGTTTAGATTTAGTTTTTATAGATGCAGATCATAGTTATAATTGGGTAAAAAAAGATATTGATGCATACAAGCCTAAAATAAAACCAGGCGGATATTTAACAGGACACGATATAGATTATACAGGAGTAAACAAAGCAGTGAACGAATGTGTAAAGCATTATGATATAGGACCAAATAATGTTTGGTTTACAAAAATTTAAAAATGGATAAAATAAAAAAAGTTGTTTCCGGTGGATGTAGTTTTACAGCTGGAGCAGAATTAGCTGATCATAAAAGAGTAATTGAACCGTTAGGAAGTATAAGATTTGCAGGTGAATCTACTTGGGCACATCGGGTACAAAAAAATTTATATCCAAGTGCAACAGTAGATAATGTAGGTATGGTAGGAAGTGATTTTGGCAGTTGTGTAAGAAGAGTAATATATCACATAGACAATTTAATCAAATCATTCAATCCTGAAGAAATTGTTGTTTTAGTAATGTGGACAAGTTTAACCCGTAGAGAATATCCTCGTATTTCACCAAAAAAATCTATTGAAAGATATGTAGACGATGAAGATAAATTTTTCTGTTCGCAGCCAACGGATGCTGACGGATTTTTTAGTCCCCACAAAGGTACAAATAAACAACGTAGAACTATTTTGTCCGAAGAGTATTTAAAAAACACAATACGGGATTTTTATAGAAACCGCACTGAAAGTAGTAATATAATATATTATCCTTTACAGCAAATTGAATACTTAATCAGTTATTTAAATTCACAAAATGTAAAATTTTATTTTACATCTGCTTTTGATGACTTTGCCTATTATATAACTATGGAAAGAGAACCTAATATTTTTTTAGATGGTATGATAAAACGTTTGGATTTAAAAAACATAATACATAGAGAAGATAATTTAGGATTTTATAATTGGGCAAAACAAAACGGATACAAATTTGGTCCACAGGCTCATCCACTAGAAAAAGCACATAAAATCTGGGGTGACAAATTTTGTAATTTTATAACAGATCAAAGATCGTTATCGTGAACATACAATTGAATTAGTGCATAATGTAAAATTTTCATCAAATCTTTTCTAGCATCTTCTTGTGTGCCTTTTTTACCATAGCGATTTGAATACTTGTCTACATTGCCCATACAAAATCCAGTTCCGTGCCCTCTATCTATGATTACTTCAGTTGACTGAAATTTATTTGTGCTATAGTGACCATTATAAGTTTTGTCAATATATTTTGCAAATTCTGCAATATATTTGTCTTCATCAAATTTATAGTCAATTGTCATCGATCATCCTTTTCTTATTATAATACATATGTTTTAGTAAAAAGTCAATAGAAAAATACGTGTATTACTATGCTAAAAGCATCAAAAATCACTAAATCAGCTAAATAATAGTAATAAAGAATATGACCCATAGGAGAAATGAAAATGGCTTTAACATCACCAGGTGTACAGGTTAGCGTAATTGACGAAAGTTTCTACACGCCAGCAGAACCAGGTACAACACCTATACTATTTGTAGCGTCTGCAGAAAACAAATTAAACGCTGCAGGCACCGGTATTGCTCCAGGAACAACGAAAGCAAATGCTGGTAAAGTTTACTTAATGACATCTCAAAGAGATTTAGCAGAAACATTTGGCGATCCTCTTTTCTACACAGATGCAAATAATAATCCAATACACGGAGGTGAACAGAATGAATACGGTTTACAAGCAGCGTATTCGTATTTAGGTGTAAGCAATAGAGCATACGTTGTACGTGCAGATGTAGACTTAGGAGGTCTATCAGCTAGTGCAACTCCAACAACAGCTAATCCAGCAGATGGTACTTGGTGGTTAGATACATCAACATCAATGTTTGGTATTCAAGAATGGAATGCCGCAGCAATTACAACAACTGGTGGACAAACATTTGCAAATAAAACACCTCTTGTAATTACAGATGCTACTCAGCTAGTAGGTAATTCAGCAACAGGAGCACCAAAAGGGTCAATTGGTGCAGTTGGTGATTACGCAGTGAGAGCAACTTCTACTACATTAAAAACATATTATAAAAACAAAAGCGGAGCGTGGGTTGAAGTAGGAAGTGCAAACTGGAAGAAAAGTTGGCCTTCTGTTTCAAGTGCAGCAGGTGGAACAACAGGTAGTGGCGAAACCTTCACACTAAACGGTACAACTGTTACAACAAGTGGTACAACACTTTCATCATTAGCAGGTGATATCAACGGAGAATCAATCACTGGTATAACAGCCGCAGTAGTAGATAATAAATTAGAAATATACAACGACGGCAGTGGACAAGATACAATTGTGCTTGTAGACGGAACAGGTACACCATTAGCAGATATTAGTATCACAGCAGGTACATATTACAATACTGCTTTAACAATAGCACCGCATACAAGTGTTCCAGAATATAAGTCAGGTGATAGTAATCCTAGACCAACTGGATCGTTATGGGTAAAGACAACTGAACCTAATTTAGGTGCAAGTTGGAAAGTACGTGTATGGAATGGATCAACTGAAGTTTGGGATTTAAAATCAGCACCGTTGTATACAAACAACGCAACAGCAATAAAAGAATTAGACAATGCAGGTGGCGGAGTAAATTTAGCCGCAAATAGTTTGTATATAAAATATAATGCTGCAGACGATACCCCAACATTGGCTTCATACTACATATACTATAGAGCATCAAGTGGTCCTACTACAATTACATCAAATAAAATTGATGCAACAATAACAGCAGGAGCAAAAACATTTACAGTAAGCGAGTCATTGAAAGGCAATGCTACAATGACTACACCTGCAACTGCATCATTTACAGCAGCAAATGACGCAACAGATGCAGATACAGTAGCAGAAGCAATCAACAACTTAGGATTAGTAAATGTTTCGGCAAGTGTTGATAGCCAAAATAGAGTTGTTATTACACACAAATTAGGCGGTGAAATAAACTTTGTTGATACAAGCAATGCTCTTACAGAAGCAGGTTTAGTAGCAGGCACTACAACAAACTTGTATTGGCAACCAGGTGAATCAGGTAGCAACCCTGAAAAACTAACTGCATCACTTTGGAAAGGTTTGACATACACAGCAAGTGCAAATGCACCAACAGCATTAGCTGCTGATGGAACATTATGGTATAGCAGTGTAATCGACGAAGTTGACTTAATGATACACAATGGTGATGAGTGGGTAGGTTACTTATATGATGGATCAAGCGGAATATCAACTACAGCTGCACCATATTATACTGGTACACTAAATAGTCAACCTAGCGCAGCAGGTCCAATTATAAGTGCAACAGAACCAACAAATACAAGTCGTCCAGACGGTAATGCACTTGTTACTGGCGATATTTGGATTAGCACAGCAGATTTAGAAAACTTTCCAAAAATCTACAGATACAATTCTGCACTTACAAACAAATGGGTATTGCTAGATAATACAGATCAAACTACAGAAAATGGTGTATTGTTTGCTGATGCACGTTGGAGTACTAACGGTGGTACTGCTTCTGCACACACAGCAGGCGATATTGAAGATTTAATTGCAAGTGACTTTTTAGACACAGATGCACCAGATCCTGCATTATATCCAAAAGGTATGCTATTATGGAATACACGCAGAAGCGGATTTAATGTTAAGAAGTTTGTTAGAAACTATGTTGATGTAACAGCAGTTAACACAAGACAAAATGATGCAAGTATGAGTGCTTACTATCCACATCGTTGGGTAACAGAAAGTGCAAATAATGCAGACGGTTCAGGTGCGTTTGGTAGAATATCACAGCGTAAAGTTGTAGTTCAAGCAATGCAGTCAATGCTTAATAGCAACGACGATATTAGAGATGACGAATCACGTATCTTTAACTTGATTGCAACACCAGGTTATCCAGAATTAATTGGCGAAATGATTAGTCTGAATGCAGACAGAGGATTGACTGCATTTGTTGTAGGTGACTCACCTGCAAGACTAACACCAGATGCAACATCATTAAACAACTGGGCAACAAACGTTGCATTAGCACCAGAAGATAATGACGACGGATTGGTCACAAGCGATGAATACTTAGGTGTTTACTATCCAAGTGGCTTTACAAGTGACAATGCAGGTAACAATGTTGTTGTTCCTCCAAGTCATATGGTGTTACGTACAATGGCATTAAATGATCAGGTTGCATTTCCTTGGTTTGCACCAGCTGGTACAAGACGCGGTGGTGTTACAAATGCTACAGCGACAGGATATATTAACAGTGAAGGTGAATTTGTAAGTGTTGCTCTTAACGAAGGACAAAGAGATACACTGTATGCAAATAATGTTAACCCAATCACTTTCTTGACAGGAGCAGGACTTGTTGTATTTGGACAAAAAACTCGTGCAAGAAACGCAAGTGCATTGGATAGAATTAATGTTGCAAGACTTACAGTTTACTTACGTAGTCAGTTGAATCAACTTGCAAAACCATATTTGTTTGAACCAAATGATAAAATTACAAGAGACGAAATCAAACAACAAGTTGAAAGTCTAATGATTGAATTAGTTGGTTTAAGAGCTCTATTTGACTTCTTAGTAGTATGTGACGAAACAAACAACACACCTGCTAGAATTGATAGAAACGAACTATATGTTGACATAGCAGTAGAACCAGTGAAAGCAGTAGAATTCATATACATTCCACTACGTTTGAAAAATACTGGAGAAATAGCAGGCTTATAATCATTAAGTAGGGTGTTTTTAAAATGACACCCTACAATGATAAATACTTGTAGATAGGAGTAAATATATGGCAATCTCAACACTCACAAATATTACAGTTCCTTTGGCAAATGATACAAGTGCAAGCAATCAAGGCTTGCTTATGCCAAAGTTACAATATCGTTTTAGAATTACACTAGAAAATTTTGGTGTATCAAACGAAACACAAGAATTAACAAAACAAGTAATTGATGCTTCAAGACCTACAATTAGTTTTGAAAACCAAGAACTACACGTTTACAACAGTAAAGTAAACATTGCTGGTAAACATAGTTGGAACGAAGTTACAATCAACTTGCGTGACGATGTAAACGGAAATGTTTCAAAATTAGTCGGCGAACAGCTACAGAAGCAATTTGATTTCTTCGAACAAGCAAGTGCAGCATCAGGTATTGATTACAAATTTACATCACGTTTAGAAATACTAGATGGTGGCAATGGTGTAAACGCACCAAACGTATTAGAAACTTGGGAAATTTACGGAGCATATTTAACATCAGTAGATTATGGTTCAGTTGCTTATGCAAGTAGTGACCCAGTCACAGTTGCGCTTACAATAATGTATGACAACGCAATTCAAACTCCAGTTGGATCAGGTGTTGGATCAACTGTAGCAAGAAATGTAAGTTCACTTTCAACAGGTGGCGGCAGCTAATATATAAAATAGAGATTGCACAAAAAGGAGTCTTTACGGCTCCTTTTTTATTATATACGCACATATAAAAAGTGATAAATACGTTATGAGCAAGTTTAACGGTTTTTTTGATAATTTTTCAAGTGCATTAGGTAACCCTAAAGGCAACCTTGGTGATTATGCACACGCCAGTGCATTGTATGTAAGAAACAATTTACGTCTAACACCAAAATTCAAACATCTTTATCACGTTGTTTTTGATATCAATCCTATTGCTATATCTTCGCTTGGGAACTCAGCAAGTTTGCTTTTAAACAAAAAAGAATTTAATTTACTTGTATCTAGTGTTGATTTACCAGGATATACTGTGGATACAGATGTAAAAAATCAATATAATAGAAAAAGAATTGTACAAACAAAAATAAACTATGACCCTATTTCTTTAAGATTCCACGATGACAATGCCGGACTTACAACTTTACTTTGGGAAAGTTATTTTAGATACTACTATCAAGATCCTAATTATGCACGTAGAGATGCTAGTGGACAACCTGATACTACTGTTCCGATATCATATATTAACAATCCTGACAACATATACGGCGGCGATGTACGCAATAGTTATAGGTATGGATTTGATAAGACAAGACCAAATGCTCCTTTCTTTAACACAATAACAATTAATCAATTACACGGGTTAAGTGGCGAAAGTAATTTTACTAGTTATACACTTGTTAACCCTATCATTTCTAGCCATAGGCACGATAGTTTAGACCAAACAACTGGTAACTTTACAACTAATGAATTACAAATAGTTTATGAATCTGTACTGTACGGCAGAGGAAAAACTTCTACAGATAATCCAGCAGGATTTGCTGATCCAAGCCATTATGATGTTTCGCCAAGTCCTTTATCAATCGAAGGCGGAGGAGTGACTAATATTTTTGGTGATGGAGGAATATTAAACGGAATTGCAAATGTTTTCACAGACATTGAAAATAAAAATATAAACATAGGAACAGTTCTAACAGGTATAAACACAATTAGGAACATCGACAATCTTTCAAATGCAGATTTAAATGCTGAAAAAGATGCTATTATAGACGGAGCACTTTTTGCTGTTGCTACAGCTGCTCTCAACGGATTAAACAATTATGCATTTAATCAAGGAAGCACTGCTACAACACAATCTCAACAAGTATTAGATGGCAACGATACTATATTCAATCAGTCAAGGTCAGACGCATTGAACTTATTAAATACAAATCAACAAGCAAGAGAAGATTTTGCATTTAATCAGTTTTTTAAAAATCAACAAACTGGTAATTTAAATGACAGAAAAGAAGTTTGGAATAATTTAAGTCAAAGCCAAAAAAATCAATTTTCACAAGCGGCTATTGATAACTTTGACAATATAAGGAATCAGCAATGACAAACACTGATGTAACAAGCACAATCAAAGATATCGATAGTTCTGCAGAAGTAAAAGAATTTTACAATAAGTATTTTACAAAACAAATTAATTTTACATCTAATCAAGTAGATAGTGTTGTAGGATTTTTTGAACGCAGAGGTTTTGGAAAAGAAAGTGCAGTTGCAGTTTCTACAGCTATTTTACAACAAGCAGAATTAGAAAAAACACCTGTGTATTCAATATTAGATACATTAAAAGGTTTAGACGAAGTTAAGATTAGTAAACTTGTAACTACTATACTTAATGTAAACAGAAGTAAATCAAGTGCATTAGGTTACAAAGTTGATCCTGAAACACCAAGTAGAGAAGCTAGAAATATTATTCTGTAATGGCACGTTTTGCACAAGGAAAGTATGCACTAAAAAACCCTGACAAATATATAGGAGGCAGGTCACCTACATATAGAAGCAGTTGGGAATTTGCTTTTATGCGTATGTGTGATATGAATGAAAATGTATCTAAATGGGCAAGTGAAGCTGTAAAAATACCTTATAGAAATCCATTAAGCGGAAAATACACAATTTATGTTCCTGATTTTTTTATAGTATATGCAGACAAAACAGGCGCACAAAAAGTTGAATTAATTGAAATAAAACCTGCTAACCAAACACACGAAAGTAAATTAGGAAAAAGTCAAAATAATAGATTACATTATATAGTAAATCAAGCAAAATGGACAGCGGCAAGAGCATTTTGTAAACAAAAAGGAATGATGTTTAGAGTTATCAATGAATCAGATATTTTCCACCAAGGAAAACGTAGATAAATACTAGCATATAATGGAATAGTAAAATGACTAAAAAACTTGAAGATCTTTTAAATATTGCACCAGACGATATAAAAGAAGAAAATCAACAAAAAGCAGAAACTGCAATAGTTGAACAAGAAGATACTTTTAGAGACATTGCTGAATTTGATAAAATAGCAAGTGCATTACCAGCTGTCAAAGGCTTAGGAGATATGGCCGATACAGAATTAAATGAAGTTGCAAACAAAGCAATGACTGCTTATGATGATTTAATGGACTTAGGAATGAATGTTGAAAGTCGTTATAGTGGTAGAGTTTTTGAAGTTGCTGGTACAATGTTAAAAACAAGTTTAGATGCCAAAGTTGCTAAACTAGATAAAAAATTAAAAATGGTTGAGCTACAACTTAAAAAGCAAAAACAAGACCAAGCAAACGGTCCAACAGACGATATTGTTAATGGCGAAGGATATGTAATTACTGATAGAAATAGTCTACTCGAGCGCCTAAAAGGTCTTGATAAAGATAAATAGTATATAATAGGAAGTACAATTATGAAAAGTTTTACAGATTATCTAACAGAATCAAAAAGAGTTTATGCTTTTAAAGTAGGCATCGCAGGAGACTTACCAGAAAATTGCGAAGATGATATGGAAAGATGCTTGCAAAAATTTGGTGTAAGCAAAATGAGTGCAGGCAAAAAAACACCAATACAAGAACGTCCTTTAGATTTCCCCCAACTAGAAAACTGTGAAGTGCATTACTACGAAATAGAATTGATGTATCCTACTACAAGTCAAATTTTACAAGAGTATATCGGTCATTGTTGTGGTGTAAATCAAGCACATATTATTGTACGTAATCCAAACGAACCACAAGAACTGTATCAGCAAGAAAAAGATGAAACACAATATGTTGCAAAACTGACACAAGAAGATATGGGTCAAGCAGAAGGCGATGCACAAGCAAATGTAGGACCTGGTAGAGTTATGGATTTATTAAAAGAATTAGAAACAGCCCGTAAAGAACGTTCTGCAGATTATGTTGGCGATGTGCCAGTTGGCGAAAGCAAAGATATTGGCGATTCACAAAATACAAAAAGCCCAATAGGAGCATAAAAATGGAAAAAGATATTTTATCAGAAAAACAATTAAACGAAGTAGCACCTCTAGTTGCTGCACTAGTAGGTGCATTAGTTGGTATGGGCTTAGAAAAAAATAAAGCAAAAAAAGCTGCACAACAGGCTGTTGCAAAAGCAGATGGAGCAGGAGCAGATGCTAATGTAGATCCTGGTTTAGCAAAAGGTCAAACAGGTATAGCAGCACCAGATGCAAAACCTACTGCACCTCCTACAGGACGTTCATACAATGATGTAATGAAAATGGGTAGCAAAGGCCAAGGTGTAAAACGCTTACAAGTTAAGTTAGGTATGAGACAAGCAGATGGAATTTTTGGACCTGCTACAGCTAAAGCAGTAAAAACTTTCCAAAAAAATCAAGGATTAAAAGTAGATGGTATAGTAGGACCTAATACAAAAAAAGCAATAGAAAAATTAGCGAAAGCAGGAAGTTTTAAGGACCCAAATGCAATGAAAATAAGAACAGACTTTTCAGTAGACCACACAGGAAACCCAATTAAAGAAGAAATTACAGTTTCAGGTAGCGCAGAAGAATTAGCACGTATGATGCAACTTGCAGGTGCACCTGGAGCAAAAATGCTCGAGCCTATGGATATTAATCAACCTGAGCCAGAAATGGATAGTCCTTGCGGTGGCGGCAGTGAACCATCAATGGGCGATATGGTTTCGATGATGAGATCAGAAGATGATGATCAAGGTGCAATGGGTGACGAATATGACGATGAACCAAGTGCGCCAGATGAAATGTATATTAATGATGTTTCAGCAAGTATTCCATCAGGCAATGATTTGCACAAAAGTAAAAAATCATATGCAAAAGCATCAGGCGGTGATAATCCAATGAATTTGGAATCAATTAAAGATCAACTTTATGCTGCGTTGACTGATAAAATGACAGAAGGTAGAGGTCGTGGACGTGGTAAAAAAATGAAAGATGATATTAATACAACTGAAGGCAGAGGTCGCGGACGTGGTAAAAAAATGAAAATGAAAGACGCGATTGATGTAAAAACAACCGAGGGCCGAGGTAAAGGTAAAGGCCGTGGCAGAGGAAAAGGTTGATTGGTCAGCATATTTTGATCACATAAAATCGGTTTGTCCTTGGGCATACGCAGCTTACAAAAAACAAGAAATAAAAATTACAGAATGGTCTGGTAAAGTTGATCAGCTAGAAAACTACCAGGCCATTGTTTATATTGTGCCTAACATTAATCGTAGACGATTAAAAAAACTTGCAAAAAAATTAGACACTAGTTTAGAATATGAATTTTTATGGAGCGAACCTACTAATGGTGATTATGCTTCTCCTGTACATATTTTGATACAGCAAAACAGAAGAAAGTTATTTGATGCTAGGTTCAACATAGGATATTACGACCATTTATTAGAGTAAATACAATATGAGTAAAAGTTTAGATGGTGTATTAACCAAAAAAGCAAATCAACAAGAATCTTTTACAAACGAACAAGTAGAAGATTTAATGAAATGTATGGATCCTGAATTAGGCTATTTGTATTTTGCAAAACATTTTGCACATATACAACATCCTGTGCAAGGAAAATTGTTATTTGATCCTTATGATTATCAATTAGGTTTACTTGATTCTTATCATAGTTATAGATTCAATGTAAATATGATGCCAAGACAAACAGGAAAAACTACGTGTGCAAGCATTTACTTGTGTTGGTATGCTATGTTTAATTCAGATCAAACAATATTAATTGCTGCCCACAAATATACAGGTGCACAAGAAATTATGCAACGTATTAGATACGTTTATGAATTGTGTCCTGATCATATTAGAGCAGGTGTTACAAGTTATAACAAAGGTAGTATTGAGTTTGAAAATGGATCACGTATTATAAGTCAAACAACAACAGGAACTACTGGACGTGGTTTGTCTATATCATTACTATACTGTGACGAGTTTGCATTTGTGCAACCCAATATTGCAGAAGAATTTTGGACATCAATTTCACCTACACTTGCAACAGGTGGCCGTGCTATTATAACAAGCACTCCAAATTCAGACGAAGACACATTTGCAACTATATGGAAACAAGCAGAACAAAAGTTTGATGAATATGGAAATGAGAACGATGTTGGTATAAATGGCTTTCACTCATTTATGGCACATTGGAGTGAACATCCTGATAGAGATGATAAATGGAAAGTTGATGAAGTAGGACGTATTGGCGAAGAAATGTTTAGACGTGAATACGAATGTGAATTTTTAGTATTCGACGAAACATTAATTAACAGTTTGAAATTAGCTGTTATGGAGGGTGTAAATCCTACTATGAATATGGGGCAAGTGCGTTGGTATAAAACACCACGTGCAGATAAAAATTATGTTATTGCTCTTGACCCTGCAATGGGCACCGGAGGAGATAATGCAGCTATAGAAGTTTTAGAGCTTCCGACATATGAGCAAGTTGCAGAATGGCAACACAATGTTACAGCAATACCAGGTCAAATAAGAGTAATGCGTGATATTTGCAAATACATTTCTGATACTACAAACAGCGATGGTAGTAATATATATTGGAGTGTTGAAAATAATGGTATAGGTGAAGCGTGTTTGTTAGTGATACAAGATTTTGGCGAGGAAAACATTCCAGGATTGTTTATCAGTGAACCTATACGCAAAGGACACGTAAGAAAATTTAGGAAAGGATTTAACACTACACACGGTAGTAAAACTACAACTTGTGCAAGGCTAAAAACAATGATCGAAAACGATCAACTGGTAATAAAAAGCAAACCACTGATTACAGAACTCAAAGGTTTTATTGCAACAGGTAGTAGCTTTCAAGCAAAGCCAGGCAATAGTGATGATTTAGTAAGTGCTCTAATTTTAGCACTTAGAGTTATTAATGTTATGAAAGATTGGGACGCAAGTGTTTACAATACATTTTCGCAAGTGGATGCAAACGAAGATTACGAAATGCCAATGCCTATCTTTATAAGCAGTAATTAGATAAATAACAATGTATGATGAATTTAGACGTAATAGCAGAACAACTGTTTAATGCAGTAAAGTCACGTTATTCCAATTTAGTTATTGGAGACGAAAAAGGTGATGTGACTAATGTACCAAAAGAAGCAAGATTTTTTGACTTTGATTTTGGTTCAAAAGATAAACCAATTGGTAAAGTAAGTGTAAGTTTAGACGAGCAAAACGGAATTGTTATAATTTATAATGCAGATATGATAGACGAAAACTACGGATTAAATAAAAACGATTGGTTTGGATTTTTAAAAGATATGCGTCAATTCAGTAAAAAAAGATTATTAAAATTTGAAGTTAGAGATGTAACACGTTCAAATTTAGAAAAGAGAGATTACAAATTCTTAGCAACAAATCGCCCTGGAGATAATACAATGTCAGAATCAAAGATGTACGGAACTAATAAAACTAGTTTCCAAAAATTTGGAAGTGCAAAACTTTCTATAAAACACAATGGTACAATTGACGAAGGTGAAAGTAGAAACAAAAAAATTGGTTCTATTTTTATTGAAACTTCAGAAGGTGAAAAATTTAGATATCCTTACAAACATCTAAGCGGTGCTAGAGCATTAGCTACACACGTAAGTGAAGGTGGTCATATGTATGACGACTTTGGAAAATATATCACAGGGCTAAGTGAAGAATTATCAAAGCTAAGAAAATTTAATCAATATATTAATCGCAGTTCTGTTATGGCAGAAACGTTATCAAAATATTCAGGTAGTGTAAAAGAGCGTATGACTTTTATCAAAAAAGAAATAGCTAATTTACAAAAACCAAATTATTATAAAACAGCATTTGAATCGTATGAAGCACCTATGATGGAAGAAGTACCAAGTGATGTTGCAGAAAATTGGATTGATCAACTTACTATAAAACAATTTAACGAAGAACTAAAAGATGTATTTCCATACATTTATAATTTAGTAAGCGAATCAACACTAGCAGAAGAAATTACACCTGAAGATTTAATTGGAGAACAAGCCGATACTAATCATACTGTGAAGCCAGGCGAAACTATTGCTTCAATTGCACAGCAATATGCAGACCATTTTCCTAACGGTGTTGACGAAGGCATAGAAGAAATAATTGACGCTAACGGTATTGCTGATCCAAGAAAATTACAAATTGGACAACAATTAGTCATACCAAGAGTTGGAGCACCAGCAAAACAAATTGGTGCAAGTCCTGATAATCCAGGCTCAACACGAGGAATAGATCCAAGAGACAATTATAGTCCTGAAGATTTAAAAAGGCTTGTAAATCAACCTGGTTATAGTGAATCAATTGAAGAACAATTTGAACACGCACTTGATTCATTATTAGGACAATTTTCAGAAGGCTATATGAAAGGCTACAAAAAGTATCACTGCAAAGACTGTCAAGATACAATGCATATGCCAACCACAACTTGTCCACACGACTCGCACGACGAAACAGGATCTTGGTGGAGAGATGCAAATGGTAACGGTGTTCCCGACATAATAGAAAACGAAGGCAATGCATATGCACACGCAGTACGTAAGGCAAAAATGGCCGGTAAGAAAAAAGGCGACAAAGTAGATCATCCAGATCCAGATGAAGATGATATTGTAATTGAAAAAGAAAAAACACCATTAGGCGAATTTATTCTAAGTTACTTTGATAAGGAACAAGGAACATTTCCAAAAGGCCCAACAGCCGTACTTACTATGGTAGAAAAAGAATACGGAGAACAATTTGTAAGGCCAGCACAAGAGTTCATAGAACGCATCGACGCAAAGGTCGCAGAAATAATGGGATATAAAGAAAGTAAATCACAAGGCGATGCATACTACATAATGATAGACGCTAAAAAATTAGCCGCAGCCGACGGACTTGATCCAACAAATTTATCATACGGTACATTAACTGATTATATTTCAAAAGCAAAAAAACTACGTGGTTTAGACGAAGGTGATTCAGAAGTTGATGAAAGCGGACTGCAAAGACATATAGGTATCAAAAAGTACGGTAAAAAAGGTTTTGAAGAACTACAAAAAGCCGGACGTGAAGGCGCAAGTGAAGAAGAAAAAGGCGCAATCAAAGACAAATATATATCTAAAGAGTCTGAAGACATTATGAGATTAGCTGGTTTAACTTAATCAGCTAACTCTTTGAAAAAAAAGTCAAAAAAATAGTTGACAAGATAAATAAACTTGTGTAGTATTACTATTATGTGCTACACATTTAAGGCACATAGAACATAGGCAAATTTAAGGAGGCATAACTATGGCATCATTAGCAGAAATCCGAGCAAAGCTCAAAGAACAAGAAAATCGTACAAGCGGTGGAAACACAGGCGGTGGCGATAACGCAATTTACCCATTTTGGAATATGAAAGAAGGCGAGCAAGCAACTCTACGCTTTTTGCCTGATGGAGATGATTCAAACACTTTCTTTTGGAAAGAGCGTTTGATGATTAAACTTCCATTTGCGGGTGTAAAAGGTGAAACTGATTCACGCCCAGTACAAGTACAAGTTCCGTGTATGGAAATGTATGGCGAATCTTGCTCTATCTTACAAGAGGTTAGAGGTTGGTTCAAAGATCCAAGTCTTGAAGATATGGGTCGTAAGTATTGGAAAAAGCGTTCGTATATTTTTCAAGGCTTTGTTGTGGATGATCCACTTAAAGAAGATTCTCAGCCAGAGAATCCAATTAGACGTTTCATTATTGGACCGCAAATCTTCCAATTAATTAAAGCAGCTCTTATGGATCCAGATATGGAAGAGCTACCAACAGACTATACTGCTGGTGTAGACTTCCGTCTTGCTAAAGGTTCCAAAGGAGGTTATGCAGACTACGGTGCAAGTAATTGGGCACGTAGAGAGCGTCCACTAGGCGATAGTGAAATGGCGGCGATTAACAATCACGGATTGTTTAATCTAAATGACTTTCTTCCTAAAAAGCCAGGAGAAGTTGAAGTAAAAGTTCTAACAGAAATGTTTGAAGCAAGTGTTGACGGTGAAGCATATGATCCTGATAAATGGAGTCAATATTTCCGTCCAGCAGGAATGCAAGCACGTACAGGTGATCCTAATGCATCTGCACCAAAAGCAACTCCTGCTCCAGCAACACCTGTAGCAGAAACAAAAACTGATACAGGTTGGAAAGAACCTGCTCAAGAAGCAACACCTGAACCTGCTCCTGCTCCGGCTCCAGAAGCCGCACCAGCAGAAGAGGCTGGTGGTGCTCAAGACATTTTAGCAATGATTAGAGCTCGACAAAATCAATAAGTTAACAACACCCCCCAGGCTTAGCATAGCTGGCTCAATACCGGGGGGTTACTTGCTTTTTAGAATAGGAGAAAATATGGCTACTAAGGCATTCGATCCTTCAAAGTTTCGAAACAGTTTAACAAAATCTATTAAAGGTATGAGTTCAGGGTTCAATGATCCACAAGATTGGATCAGCACAGGTAACTTTGCACTTAACTATTTACTTAGTGGAGACTTTAGAAAAGGTGTTCCATTAGGAAAAGTAAGCGTGTTTGCAGGCGAATCAGGTGCAGGCAAGTCTTACATTGTGTCTGGCAATATTGTAAAGTCAGCACAAGAACAAGGCATCTTTGTTGTACTAATTGACAGTGAAAATGCACTTGACGAAAAGTGGCTACACGCATTAGGTGTAGAAACAACAGACGACAAAATCCTAAAACTTAATATGGCAATGATTGATGATGTTGCTAAAACTATTTCAACATTTATGGATGACTATCGTGCAATGGACGAAGATGATAGACCTAAAGTGTTGTTTGTAGTTGATAGTTTAGGTATGCTTATGTCACCAACCGAAGTTAATCAGTTTGAAGCAGGTGATATGAAAGGTGATATGGGCCGTAAGGCTAAGGCACTAAAAGCATTGGTTACTAACTGTGTTAATATGTTTGGTTCACACAACGTAGGTATGGTTGTTACTAACCACACATACGCATCGCAAGATATGTTTGATCCAGATGACAAGATCTCAGGCGGTAGTGGCTTTATCTACGCAAGCTCAATGGTTGTTGCTATGAAAAAGCTAAAACTAAAAGAGGATGCAGATGGTAACAAAACCAGCACAGTAAATGGTATTAGAGCCGCGTGTAAAGTTATGAAAACACGTTACGCTAAACCTTTTGAAGGTGTACAAGTAAAAATTCCATATGAAACAGGTATGGATCCGTATTCAGGTATGTTTGATTTGCTAGAAGCAAAAGGCTTACTTGAGAAGCAAGGTAACCGCTACAAATATATAAGTAGCACAGGCGAAGAAACACTAGAATATCGCAAGAACTGGACAGGTGAACTACTCGAAATGATCATGGCCGATTTACCGGCAAAAGAGCAACAAATGGTAAATATCGCTAACGCAGACGAAGAAGCTGTGGATCAGAACGAGGAGCCTGTCTTAAATGAATGAAGAATTTGTGGCAGACATATGGATGCTTTTTAAAGAGTATTTTGATAAAAAGCATATAGAACTTGCAGCAGAAAAATATGTTGATACATTAATAGACTATGGTATAGGTGACGATCAATTACAGGAAATGCTAGGCGCTGACAAGCACTTAGATTACGCTATTCAATACTATTTAGAAATGGATCAACAAGATACTGATGACTATGATGAATGGGATGAATAATGGGTTGGTACAGCTCGGTAAGTCGTAATATAAATGAAATACCAGCGGCTATAAAATACTTTGAAGATGAGCTTACAACTGCTAGAGCAGAGTGTAAACTTGTTGGAAATGTTGAAAAACAAGCATCAATGATGCCTGGTATTGTAGAACATCGTTTTAATCAATTGCAAGAAATTGAAGCTATACTTGAATATTTAAATATTGAGCTACGTAGATTGCGTAGCTCATTTTTTAAGAAGTATCTTGAAAACTATCAACGTGCTTTAAGCAGTAGAGATGTTGAAAAGTACGTTGACGGTGAAGCAGATGTAGTTGACTATGAAAAGATCATAAACGAATTTGCATTAATACGTAATAAATGGTTAGGAATACTTAAAGCACTTGACCAAAAACAGTGGCAAATTACAAATATTGTAAAACTCAGAGTTGCAGGAATGGAAGACGCAACGTTGTAAATACTGTATGACTTTAACAGTAATACTTCCTGCTGCAGGAAAAGGCACAAGATTAAACTTGCCTTATCCTAAAGAAATATTAAGACTAGATAAACATCAAGCATTAATCGATTATAGTTTTGACTGGTTTAAAGACTATGACAGAAATAGCGTAGATTTTGTTGTAGTTATAAATGAACTTAAAACTGACATAGTTGGATATTTGTCTAAATATAAACACAAATATAATATCGCTTTTGTATACCAAAATCCATTAGAAAGAGAATATACAGGTGCAATAAAAAGTGCCTATCAATGGTTTGGTGAAGATAACGTTGTTTTACTACCTGACACAATTTTGAAACTACGTGGCACAGAAGATTTATATACACAAGTAAAAGATAAATTAGAAAATAATGAATTTGTATTCTTTTACAAAAAAGAAAAAGATCCAGCAATGTTATCTACAAAAGGTGCATTGCAAATGGAAAATAATATTGTAAAATTCTATGAAGACAAGCCACAGACTGACTTCACAAAATTTAATGCATATTGGTGTAGCTTTGCATTTAAAGCAAACTCTTTTATGCCAGCGATAGAGTATATGGAAAAAAGCACACTGAAGAAAAAAGTTGATAGTAGTAAAATGATATATACACCATTTTATAACACTGAAGGAATAGAAGTAGAAGATTACATAGACTTAGGTACTTGGGGCGAAATCCGTAGACTGTTATCTGAATACCAGGAAGAATAATGTATTTTTATGTAAGTGACAAAGAACACAATAGATACAGTTTTAGATCAAGAGGTACTTTGTTGCTTGAGAATATGAATAACATAAACAACGGACTAATAACTGATATAGCAGACATACAATCAAATGATAAAAGATTGTTTGTTTTTGGCAAAAAATTTACTAATAATATTTTAGATAATTTAATAGAAAAAAATATAAAATTTATTTGTGATATTTCTGATTACAAATTTTTCAAAAATGAAACCCGTGAATTATACACTCGAGCTTCAAAACATTGTTCTTGTTTTGTTGCAACTTGTAAATATCTTGCAAAACAAGTAGAAATATTATTTGATAAAAAATGTTATGTAATCGAAGATTTAACTGAACGCACCAAGACTAAACCTATAAAAAAAGTATTTGAGAAAAATGATACTGTGCATTTAGTATGTTATGGCGCAAGAAAAAATTTACATAAAATTCCATTTGATAATATAAAAGCAACTTTAGAACTTGTACATCCTAAAATTAAATTAGATGTAATAACAAATAAAAATAAAGACGATCCTGATTGGTGGGAGGATTGGAGTTTTGACAAACAAGAAAATTTAGTAAACAAATGTGATGCTATATTACTTCCTATTTTATACAACGAAAAAATATCTAAATTTGTAAAAAGTAAAGGAAACAATAGACCTGTCGATGCTATACAACAAGGAAAGTTTGTAATTACTCAAAATTATATTCCTAGTTATGCAGATTTAAAAAATTATATGTGGGTGGGAAATCTTACAAAAGGTTTTGAATATTTTGTTAATAATCCAAATGAAGTTTATCAAAAAGTTTTAGAAGGACAGGCGCATATCACTAAGTACTATGCACCTACTGTAACAGCAGAAAAATGGTTACAATTAGAAAGGACAATTAATGAAAAAAGTACATAACTATTTTTTGCCTGATTCTGATATTCATTTTGAACGTATGATTAACAAACGTATTGCTCAAGGAGGGCCACCTGAATATCAAGATGACGTTAGAGATGAAGCATATAAGTATGTAAATGATTTTGATATTTGTGTTGATGTAGGAGCAAATGTAGGATTATGGACAGTTCCGTTATCCAAAGAATTTAATAAAGTTATTGCATTTGAACCTATGCAACAGGTATATGAATGCTTATTAGAAAATACAAAAGAATTAAACAATGTAATATTGAATAATTTCGCTTTAGGAAGCGAATCTAAAAATTTGAATATGGTTTTTAATCCTGAAAACACTGGTAATAGTTATATAGACGGTACCCCAGGAAATATTAAAGTAAAAAAATTAGACGATAGTTTTATGCCTAAATTCAGTTTAATAAAAATTGATTGTGAACGTTATGAACTAGAAGTATTAAAAGGTGGTGTACAAACATTATTAAAGTATAAACCAATTGTAATTGTTGAACAGCATCCGGATACAGAAGAATGTGCAGGTAATTTTTTAAGAGAATTAGGAGCCAAAGAATTGAGTAATGTAAGGAAAGATTATATATTTGGATGGTAAAATAGTTTTAGTAACAGGTGGATTTGACCCTTTACACAGTGGACATATTGGATATTTTAAGGCGGCTAGAAAACTAGGAGATAAACTGGTAGTTGGTGTTAATAGCGATGAATGGCTTGTTCGTAAAAAAGGAAAGCCTTTTATGTGTTTTGAAGAACGTTGTTCAATCATTCGTGCATTAGAAATGGTAGACGATGTCATTGGTTTTTCTGATGATGACGACACAGCTAATCACGCAATCTTTCAAGTACAAAGTACACACAGTGGCAAAGTAATATTTGCTAACGGTGGTGATAGATCTAAAACAAATATTCCTGAAATGAAATTTACAAATGTAGAATTTGCATTTGGTGTAGGAGGCGAAAATAAAGCAAACAGTAGTAGTTGGATACTAGATGAATGGAAGACACAAAAAACAATACGGGATTGGGGCTATTGGAGAGTTTTAGATGATAAAAACACTGTAAAGGTAAAAGAACTTGTGATAAATCCAGGTTGTAGTTTAAGTGATCAAAAACACTACAAAAGAAATGAGCATTGGTATATACTGCAAGGCGCAATGAAAATGGATATTGAACATACTGATATAATTTCAACAAACACAGGCAGAGACGAAACAATAATATTAAAACAACACCAAAAGATAATTATCAAAAGAGAGGATTGGCATAGAGCATACAATCCGTTTGATGAACCGTGTCACATATTAGAAATACAATATGGAACAGAATGTAAGGAAGAAGATATTGAGCGAAGATAACGAAGAAGTAGAACCATTAAAGGTTTATGTAGGCTGGGACAGTAGAGAAGACATAGCTTTCCAAGTTTGCAAACAAAGTATTATTGAAAATGCAAGTGTGCCAGTAAAAGTGATACCTTTGAAACAAGATTCACTACGCAAAAAAGATCTATATTGGAGAGCAGTAGATGCTTTAGCAAGTACAGAATTTACTTTTACACGGTTTTTGGTTCCTAAATGCAATAACTTTGAAGGATGGGCATTATTCATAGATTGCGATTTTGTATTTTTAGACGATGTAAAAAAGATATTTGATCAAGCAGATCCAAAATATTCTATTATGTGTGCTCAACACGATTATACACCTAAAGAAAAAACAAAAATGGACGGAATGACACAACACATTTATCCACGAAAAAACTGGTCTAGTATGATGTTAATCAATTGCGGAAGTTACACAAATTCTGTGCTTACTCCTGAACTTGTAAACGATCCTATGAAAGGAGGAGCATACTTCCATAGATTTAGTTGGGTACCTGATGCAGAGATAGGTGAATTAAGCCACGAATGGAATTGGCTTGTTGGTTGGTACAAAGAACCAAAAGACGGTAAACCAAAAGCATTACACTACACAGAAGGAGGCCCGTGGTTTCTTGAATGCGAAGATTGCGAATATGCAGCGGAATGGTTCAAGTACAAAGCTAACTATTACGAACAACTTGCAATTAGAAATTACAATAAAACTGAATCTTTAATGCTAAAAAGAGATAAAGATCAAGAACGTTTTGAACGTGCAAAAATTGATACCAGCGGCGAAAACATAATTCTTCCTTCCAAAAAAAAAAGTTAGTTAAAGACTTTATTGATTATCTAAAAGATCCGGATCAGAATTATTATAAAAATGGAACTATAGAGGAGCAATTAATGGCATTACGTGAACCAAGAGTAGCAGCTATTTGGCCAGGCCCGATAGTCGACGGAGGAACAGATCCGTATAGAAAAAATTTATTATTTGATGAATACTTAGAAGCATTAATATTAGGTGCTCCGTCTGGTAGATTAGTTGAATGGGATCAAGTGAAAGACGAAAATATTCCTTTGCTAATTAGAGGTTTAGGAAAACACAGTCAATTAGCTATCAAACATTGTATGAAAACAAAACGTGAAATGTATTATGTTGACAGCGGATATATGGGCAATGAAAGAACTAAAAGTAAAGTATATCATAGAATTACTAAGAATAATTTACAAAACCTAGGACCTATAGTAGACCGTCCAAATGATAGACTATCCCGTATTAGTTGGAAGTACAAAAAGTTTCATCCAAATAAAAGAAACATATTAATTTGCCCACCAAGCGAAAAAGTAATGAAATTTTGGGGACAACCATTACCGCAAGAATGGACAAAGAATGTTGTTACTGAATTAAAAAAATATACAGACAGACCAATTACAGTAAGGTTAAAACCAAAGCGTAACGAAAGAATTGGTGATAAAAATATTATCCACGCATTAGAAGATGATGTGCATTGTGTTGTAACATATAACAGTATAGCAGCTACAGAAGCATTACTTAACGGTATACCTGCTATTGCATTAGGTCCAAATGCAGCATCTGTGTTGTGTAATAGTAAATTAGAAGATATAGAAAATCCTAATACTTTTGATAAAGAAACCATTGAAGGATATGCGGCACATTTAAGTTATTGCCAATTTACAAAACCTGAAATGCAAAGTGGAAAAGCGTGGCAGATTTTAAATGAAGGTAGTTAGTTATCTTTCAAGTGTGCCTAAAAACAACACTAATAAACAAAAAGAAGAACTGATAGAAAAATTCTATAAAGGCGTATTGCGTTGCGGAGATTCTTCTATGATTCAAAAAGATTATTTTCCAATAGATTGCGATGCGGCACTTATACAAGGTTGGGTATATGCAGATACTACTCCAAGTCATTTGTCACTTAGAAAAAAAGTTATAGACTACCAAAAAAGTAGAAACAAATATACAATTGTAGCAGATGCAAATCTTTTTTTATATCAAAACAAAACAAATCCACACGGATATCTAAGATATAGTTTAAATGGAGTTTTTCCTAACACAGGCATATATTGTGACGATATCATTGATACAACTAGATGGGATAGAATTAGTACAAATACAGGAATAAGACTAGAAGATATGAAACCAACTGGCGGACATATTTTATTACTTTTACAAAGGCAAGGTGGATGGAGTATGGGAGGTGAAAGTATCGTTGATTGGGCATTAGGTACAATTAATAAAATTAGAAAAACTGGCTGTGATAGATTAATTAAAATACGCCCTCACCCAGGCTGTAAAAAATCAACAAAAATGTTTTTGCCAAAAGTAAATCCTTTTAGAAAAATGCCAAAAGTAATGCTATGCGATCCTACAAATAGATTGGAAAATGATTTGAACGATTGTTATGCAGTTATAAACAAAAATAGTAGTGGCATTGTAGGGCCTATTATAAAAGGATATAATGCATTTGTAACCGATCCAGAAAATAGCCAATGTGCAGAAGTATCAAATCATAATTTAAAGTCTATAGTTGAACCACGAACCTTTGATAGATTAAAATGGTTACAGCGTATAAGTATGTTTCATTGGAGTTTTCAAGAATTAGAAAACGGACAGTGTTGGAAACATATGCGTAATTACTGCCAATAACTTTCTTTTCGATTTACCATAATATCTTTTGCAAGACTTTTTCCTGTATTTTTTCTATCGCCTTTTAAATGATCAATCCATTTTCCCAAGACAGTGTTAATTAATGGATGCCCTCCACCTCCTGTCTTAGCTTCTTTTAAATACATCTCGGCACTATAATCTAATACATCAGGACGCAACACTTTCATATTTTCTAGCACGTGACCAAACACATAACTATCGTGCCATTCCTCTAATTTAAATATTCCATTTTCTGCATCTTCATACATTCTTTCAAACTCTTGCAAGAAAGTTGTACAGGCTCCGTGGTTTAAGTTCATTCCATAAAACCCACATTCTGGCCACGTTTGTGATCCCTTGCCTCTACCCACGTAAGTCAACCATTTATCGTCTGGAAGTAGTTTTTTAAAATCTTTGTAACTCCATTCACTGTGAACAAATGTATCAGCATCCATCCAAACGCACCAACCATTACTACGTTCACAAGCATCAAATACAGCATAAACTTTATTAGCAAAACGTATGGCGTGCCATTTAAATTCTTTGTGCCAGTCTCTTGGACGTCTAGCTTTGATATCTTCCGGAGGTATACCGTTTGCTTTTGGAACATCTTTCCAGCGTTCTTTAAATGCATTTAATTTATGTAATTCTTTTACAGCATCTAAGATAATAATATTACTTGCATTTACTTTTGGCTTACAGTTTTCTGCATAAACAAGCAATTTTATTTTTTGATCAACTTTATCTGCAAAGCTATCTATAAATCTTTGACCATATTTGTCTAATCCTGGCTGATGAAATGTAGTTACCACAGTTATGTCTGTCATTTATAAATCCTTGTAAATAGTACTGGAGTATTTAAGTATGAAATTTAAACTGTGGAAAGAATATGGTGCAATGAATAGTAAGCCTGTGTTTGAGGCATTTGAACACAGTCTTGTACGAGCAGGACACACAATTAATTCAAATGACAGTGTAAATGATGCTGATGTAAATGTTATTTGGAGTGTATTATTCAATGGTAGAATGTCACCAAATAAACATATATGGAACTCTTGTAGGAAAAAGAATAAGCCAGTAATTGTTTTAGAAGTAGGTGGTATCAAAAGAGGAACCACTTGGAAAGTAGGATTAAATGGTATTAATAGGGACGCTGAGTTTGGTAGTAATAATATGGATAGTTCTAGAGCTAGTGAACAGGGGTTATTACTAAAACCTTGGAAGTCAGATGGACAATTTATTTTGATTTGTGGACAGCACGAGAAGAGTTTACAATGGGAAAATATGCCACGTATGAGTAAATGGCTAATGAGTATTATTGATGAAATACAATCTTATACAGATTTGCCTATTATATTTAGATCTCACCCGAGATGTAGATTAGAGTATATTGAAACACAATATAAAAATGTTTATAGAGACGACCCAAGACATATTGACGGAACTTATGATGATTACAATTTAAATTTCAACAAAGCATATGCTGTAGTAAATTGGAGTAGTAATCCTGGGCCACAAGCCGCTATAGCCGGTGTTCCTGTGTTTACAGGTCCAAGTAGTCTCGCTTGGCCAGTTGCTAATAAAAGTCTGTCGCAAATTAATAATCCAATAAAACCTGATAGACAGCAATGGCTTAATGATTATGCTTGGACTGAATTTACAATAGAAGAAATAGCAAGCGGATTACCTTTAAATAGATTGACTAAACACCTTTAATCTGCTATAGTAAATTATGTTAGAAATTAATTATATTGAAGATCTACTAGAAGTAGTTCTTGGAAAATACAATCATAACTTTATACTTAAAACAAGCGATACAAGTTTATTGCACAGTTTTGATAGGCAACTTAATAAAGGCGTTGCATTAACTGATAGACAGCATAACTTATTGCGTCTAAAGTTAGAAATATATGAATCGCAGTTTAAAAAACAAAATATTCCTAATTGGAGTTATGCTTTAAATGAAACAAGATCTCCACTGAGAGAAATTGATAGAAGCAAGACTATAACTATTATAGATAGACAAGATATTGTTGCAAATAATAGATCGCATCACAAGTTAAAAGAAGGCAAATATATTAAAGTAAGGTTTCCTTTTAACAAAAAATTTATTTCTAAGTTAGAAAAAGTTATAAGAGGACATAAACAGAATGAATATTTTCACGAAAAAAATTCACACGAGCATCACTTCTTTTTGACAGCATTAAATTGTTATAAAGTGGTCACACAATTTCCAGACTGGCAAACAGATGCTATTATTACAGAAACGTCAAAAAAAGTAAAAGAAATAATTGATAAAAAAGACGATTATATTCCTATATACAAAGATGCAGAATTTATTAACATTGATAAAACTATTGTTGATCAAATTAATACAACGGATAAAAAACTTATTGCAGACAAGTCTATTAGATATGGATTTTATATAGATGAAGCAGAACCAAAAAATTTACTAGAACAGATTTGTTTTAGAAATTCTCCAACAGTTTTGGCAGATATTAAAAAACATTCAATATACGAAGTTATAGAAATTTTAGACTATTTAAAAAGATATCCTATGCTTGTATGTTTAGACAAGGAACAGTCATTTGAACAATTAGAAGACATACATAGAGCGTTTAATAAATATATCGATAATAAAGAACAAAGTGTATTGTTTCGTGTTGAGAGTAGTGACAAAACAAATGCTCCTTTGAACAATTATGTAAAAGATAATAATCTTAATAATTGGGTAGACGAAAATACTAAAGTAGTATACATTAAAAAAGACAAACTGCCTAAAGTTTTGCTAAAAAGCGAATTCAAACCACAAACAGCAGTAAGCAAGTCTAGTTTACGATCTAATAGATTAGTAACAAATTATGTAAATTTTAACTGCGATTTGATTGTATATAATGACACAGATTTAAGTAGCTTTAGATATCAGTACAGAGAGGACTTCAATAGTTGGCAACTTGCAAACTTATAATCGAAGACGAAGTAAACATCAAACTAGAAGGATTAGATGTAGACGTCAGGCGTAAACTTTCAAATGCTCTTAAGTTTGAAGTTCCTTATGCACGGTATATGCCACAATATAAGTTAGGACGTTGGGATGGAAAAGTTGCTTTTTTTGGTATTGGTGGAAGCGGTTATGTAAATCACCTGGATACTGTTACAGAAGTACTTGCAAAAAACAACGTTCAAATAGTTGACATTGAGGATAGAAGACATCCTATTGATTTAAACTTTGCACCAGTAACGGAACGCTATTGGGCAGACCAAGGTGTGCATTGGCCTAAAGGACATCCTGCAGAAGGAGAAGAAATTATTCTGCGTGACTATCAAGTAGAAGCAATCAACAACTTTGCAAACAATCCACAGAGCTTGCAACAGATTGCAACAGGCGCAGGTAAAACTATAACAACAGCAACACTTAGTCATATGAGTGAAAAATATGGACGCAGTTTAGTTATTGTGCCAAACAAATCACTTGTTACACAAACTGAAGAAGATTACATAAACTGCGGACTTGATGTTGGCGTTTATTTTGGAGATAGAAAAGAGTTGGGTAAGACTCACACCATCTGCACTTGGCAGTCATTGAATATACTGGACAAGAAGCACAAGGACGGAGAAGCAATACTATCACTGGCGGAGTTCTTAGATGGTGTGAGCACCGTTATTGTTGATGAAGTTCATCAAGCAAAAGCGGAAGTTTTAAAAAACTTATTAACACGTAACTTAAAAAATGCACCAATACGTTGGGGATTAACAGGAACTATTCCAAAAGAGAAGTTTGAGTTTGAAAGTATACACGCAAGTTTAGGTCCGGTTATAGGAGAAATATCTGCAAAAGAATTACAAGATAAAGGTGTACTATCACAATGTCACGTAAACATTGTTCAATTAATCGATACAGTTGTACATAGAGGGTATCAAGAAGAATTAAAATATCTAGTAACAAATCAAGGTAGACTAGAATACTTAGGCAAATTATTAAACACAGTAAAAGAATCAGGCAACACTCTAATACTTGTAGATAGGATTAGCGCAGGCGAAATGCTACAAGAACTTATTCCAGGATCAGTCTTTGTAAAAGGAGACGTAAAACTAAAGGATAGAAAAGATGCGTATGACGAAATCAACGAAGGTACTAATCACGTGGTTATTGCCACTTATGGTGTCGCTGCTGTTGGTATTAACATTCCTCGTATTTTCAACCTTGTACTTATTGAACCTGGAAAAAGTTTTGTTAGAGTTATTCAAAGTATAGGTAGAGGCGTTAGAAAGGCAAAGGACAAAGACTTCGTGCAAATATGGGATCTTACAAGCACTTGTAAGTTTGCGAAGCGGCACCTTACCCAACGTAAAAAGTTTTATAAGGAAGCACAATACCCATTCACAATAGAAAAAGTGGATTGGAATAAATGAATATTTTAACATTAGAAAATAAAAGTTTTAATCTTAATACAGTGCCAGAAGAAGTTGATGATTCAGTAAGATTTAGTGTTTTAGATAATAGTAACCCTATGGATCCTGATTTCTTTTTTATACCATTAATATTTTTGGAATCTTTTAGTTCTCCAGCAGTTGTATTAGAGATTGATAAAAATCAATTAACAATGCCATTAGATTGGTGTTTAGCAGTAGGTTGTAGTCAAGCAGGAAGTGATTTAGAAGTTTTACCACTTACAAGTTTAAATGATAGAGGATTTGAAGCATATCTTTTTAATCCACTAACAAGTAGTAAACCTAAATTTGGTAAAATAGAAATAATAAATTTTTACAATGATGTAAAATGGTATTTTCCTAAATTAAAAACAGGTCAATTATTAAGTGTACCAATTACAGATAATGATGATCCTTTTTGTGCATTTTTTGTAAAAGATATAAACCGACAAAGTGAAGTAATAGACTTTGGAAAATTATTGTAGGAGAATAAAATGAAAGCAGGAAAAATTTGGGGACAAACTGAATTGATCCACGCCAATGGTGTATTAGAATTTCACCGTATAGAGTTCAAAGCAGGATTCAAATGTAGTGAACACGAGCACCAATTTAAATGGAATGGCTTTTTTGTAGAGTCTGGTAAAATGCTAGTGCGTGTATGGCAAAACGGAGATAACACAGGATTAGTAGACGAAACTGTTTTAAATGCAGGAGACTTTACACAAGTAAAGCCAGGTAAAGTGCATCAATTTGAAGGACTTGAAGACGGTATAGCATTTGAACTATATTGGGCTGAGTTTAATCACGATGACATAGTGCGTAGGACTATTGGCACTTCTGTATGAGTAAACTTACTCACGAATATGTAAAGCAACTAAAACACTTACATTCTACTACTGACTTTGGTAGTGGCGGTAAAAAGATTCCTTCACGTTTAGAAAAATACTTGCACGATGCACACTCCATTTTAGATTACGGAAGTGGCAAAGGAATATTTTCAAAAACTGTCAAAAGCACATATCCTAATATTGAAGTACATTCTTATGATCCAGTAACATCGCCTATCAAACTTCCTGACTCTGTTGATATTACATATAGTAGCGATGTTTTAGAACACGTAGAACCTGAATACATTGACCATACACTAGATACTTTATTTACAATAACAAAAAAAGTTCAATACCATTTAATAGCTTGTCATCCTGCAAGTAAAAAACTACGTGACGGTAGAAATGCTCATTTGATAATACAAGATCCAGAATGGTGGAGAAACAAATTAAAAAAATACGATTGGACAATAGAATTTGAAAAAATTAAAAGCAAAGATAAAATTGTAAAATTTCAACAAATGAAAATCGTAAAATATATAGTAATACTAAAAAATGAGACCAACTAAAAAAGAACTTGCTGGCGAAGCATTAATTTATGAAAGAGCAAACGGGGTTGTGTTTGCTAAGTTTAGAGACCCACCAAAAAATCAAAAATACACAAGGTGGGAAATAGGACGAGATGTAACAGAAGCACCTATATTAGATTATGCTTTATGGGCACATATTAACGATCTTGCAAAAGATTATCCTACACTTCAGAAACAAGTTGACAAGTTGTTAGATGTGTATTATATTATAAAAGATGGAGACAAGAAATGATTATTATTGCAGGGCCGTGCCAACACGAATCATTAGAACAAAGTTTAACTATTGCAAATCATTGTAAAAAAGTTTGCGACAAGCACGGTATAGATTATTACTTCAAAGCAAGTTTTGATAAAGCGAATAGAACATCTATTCACGGTAAAAGAGGTCCTGGTATATCTGAAACCTTGCCAGACTTTCAAAAAATAAAACAAGAAGGTTTTAAAATACTTACTGATGTGCATACAGAAGGACACATTAGTAGATGCAAAAATGTAGTTGATGTTTTACAAATACCAGCTTTTTTATGTAGACAAACTGACTTGATTGTTTCAGCTTGTAAAACTAACTGCATTGTTAATATTAAAAAAGGACAATTTTTAGCGCCTTGGGATGTAAAAGGTATTTTGAGTAAGTGTACAGATGCTAAAGAAGTCTGGATAACAGAAAGAGGTACAAGTTTTGGATATAATACTTTGGTTAATGATTTTACTGGAATGCAGTATATTATGCACAATATTACTAATGATCTGGTGTTTGATGTCACGCACTCTGTCCAGGCGCCAGGTGGACAAGGTGATTCAAGTGGGGGCAATCGCGACTATATACCAGGCCTTGCTCGCTCAGCCTCTGCTATGGGCGTTAGTAATTTCTTTTTAGAAGTGCATCAAGATCCTGATAATGCTCCTAGCGATGGTCCAAATATGTTATGTTTGCAAGACTTTGAACAGATAGTAGACGACATAGTAAGATATAATTACAGAGGATAATACAATGACAACAGCAATACTAATACCAGCAAGATATGCCAGTACTAGATTTCCTGGTAAAATGATGGCAAAACTAAACGGTGTGCCATTAGTAGAACACGTTTATAATCGTTGTGCTGGTACTGGATTAGATACATATGTACTTACAGATTCTCAAGAAGTGTATAATTATATAGGTGGCGGTAAGTGTATTATGACTCAAGAAGCAGAAAACGGAACCGAACGTTGTATGCAAGTAATTGATGAAAAACTACAGTACGATAGATATATAAATGTACAAGGCGATATGCCAGACATAACTTCAAAAATAATACTTGCAGTTGAAGATGAATTACACAGAAGTGATGTAGCAACAGCGTATACACGAATGGATTTTAACTTGCGAAATGATCCTAACAGTGTTAAAATGATACACAATAGAGGTAGAGCTCATTGGTTCTTACGTGCTAGTTTAGAATACGGTGATCATCATTTAGGTATATATGGATATAATAGAGAAGCAAAAGCTATGTACAGTGCAAGTACAAAATTTGTAGAAGAAGATATTGAAAAACTAGAACAACTACGTTGGATACAAAATGGTGTACGTATTGGTGTAGTAGAAGTTGAGTTTGATGGTATAGAAATCAACACGCCAGAGGATTTAGAAAAGTGGCAAACAAGGAACTAGACTTATTCAAGGAACTTATTCCAAGCATCGATATGGGCTTCAAAGAACTGTATGATGCTGCCGGTGAAGATGGCAAGAAAGATATAAAACTTGACTTATGGAACTTGAACCGTTATATTAGCAGTGTAAAAGGCAACTATGAAAAGACTGCACTTGCAGTGTTTAAGGTTAACGAATACTACAACAAAAACTGGAATGTGCTTGGCGGCACTAATCACGTTAAGTTACAATGGCAACTATTATGTGTTGCTGGCAAAACAGGAAAAAAACAATTCCATCCTTGGATTGGACTTAAAAAGAAAAAAGATGACAGTAGCAAAGCAGTGAAGTTGCTGGCACAAATATATCCAGAAATGAAAATGGATGAGGTAGAAACACTTGCTAGAATATCTACAAAAAAAGAAATCAAAGAACTTGCTCAAGAACACGGTTACGAAAAAGTTGACATCTAGTAAATTTACGTGCGAATATTGTGGTAAAAGTTATGTAAAAGAAAGCACATTGTTAGCTCACGTGTGCGAACCAAAAAGACGTTGGCTACAAAAAGATGAAAAACGTGTGCAATTAGGATTATATGCATTCCAAAGATTTTACAAATTAAGTGCAGGACATAAGAAAGAAAAAACATATGAAGAATTTGTTAAGTCATCGTTTTACAATGCTTTTGTTAAGTTTGGCAGTTTTGTTAACAACGTTAGGCCTTTGTATCCTGACAAGTATATCGATTATGTTGTAACTAGTAATGTAAAACTTGACCATTGGTGTCGAGATGAAATGTATGAGAAATATGCAATTGAACTAATACGTAAAGAAGGAGTTGAAACTGCGCTTGAACGATCAATAAATACTATGCTTGATTGGGCAAAAGAAAAAGAAAGTACTTATAACCATTATTTTTTATATGCAAGTGCAAATAGAATAACCTGGGATATAAAAGATGGAAAAATATCACCTTGGTTACTTTTAAATTGTGATAGTGGTTTAAAAGTACTGCAAAATTTTAACACAGAACAACTTAATATGGTTAATGCAGTATTAGATCCTAAACATTGGAGTATTAGATTTAAAAGACAACCAAAAGACGTTGAGCTTGTAAAACAGGTAGTTAAAGAGGCAAATATGTAATGCCAGATATTGATATCGATTTTGCTGACAGAAATATTATTTTAGATAAAATAAAACACAGAGTAGCAAAATTAGACACAGGTAAAAAACACAATACAGGAGTTTATGTAACTGAATGTCCTCATAACCCTGTAGATAATCTATCAACAATAGATTATAAAGTAGCAGAAGATCGAGGTTACTTTAAGTTAGATTTTTTGAATGTATCTATTTACAGTGAAGTAGAAAACGAAAAACATTTACAACAACTAATGGAGAAAGAACCACTATGGGAACTATTGGAGCACAAAGACTTCGTAGATCAGCTGTTTCATCTCAGCGGGCACGAAGATCTATTAAAAGTATTGAAACCGCAATCGGTAGAACAATTGGCGGCAACACTAGCGATAATAAGGCCAGCAAAGAGACATTTGCTGAAAAGCAATTGGAATTTGATTTTACAAGAGGTTTGGAAAAAACCTACAGACGGTAGCTATTATTTTAAAAAAGCACACGCATTTGCATATGCTATTAGTGTAATTGTACATATGAATTTGTTATGTGAAAAGTATACCTAACGTTTTCTTAAAACTTGAACGCTTTTTCTTTTAACACGTTTATTAGATAAATTATTTAAATTAACACAAGGTCCTACTGATATTTTTACATCCTTTGTGTTCATTGTCATTGTTGCATAGGAAAACCTTTGCATTTCTTGTTTTAAGAAAATATTTATTGGAATCATTCTATTTGATTCCCACCACCAAATATCTCCATATTCTAAAAATAATTTTTTATCGTCTTCAGATCTTAATTTATTAAAAACATACATTGTTGTTACAAAAGTATCTTGGTTAGACACAATGCCAACGTATTCGTTGCCGCCGTATGCAACAACGCTTATATAAGGAAAGTTTTTTTCTATATCTTTTAATAACATTTTTTAAATAAATACACTGTAATAGTAAGGATCCTCTATGCAACTAATACCTAGATATTTATATCAAAATAAAGTTAATGTGGTATCAAACGATATTGGATTCATTGTGGAGTATAGACCAGTGTATAGCAGACAAATAAAAATGTATAGGGGGATAGACAACAACTTTCAATTCAGATTATTAAATGCAGATCAAAAACCAGTCACATTAACAGACACCCCGGTTATTGTAATTTTTGATGAAAGCAATAATAAAATTATTGATAAAGAATGTACCATTACAGATGATGGTAGCACAAAATCAAAAAAAGGAACATTCACTGTAAACATAACTGAGAATGATTTATTGAATGTAAAACAACAATATCTACATTACAATATCTACTTACAAGGTTCAGCGGCAAATACTATTACATATGCAAACGCTAGTTTTGACAGCTCAGGAACAATATTTGTTGACGGTAGTGCATTTGCTGGACCAAAAGCAACTGTAGAAGTTACAAACTTTTTTGCTGTTGACGAGTACTGGTGTGCAGGCTCAGATGATGCAAACAGAATATCAGCAGAACCTGGATTGAACGGGAATGAAGCGTTACATACAGTTGCAGTTTATACTGATAGTTATGTAGGCGATTTAGAAATACAAGCAACATTAGATAACCAGCTAACTGGTACTAATAACTGGACAACTGTAAATACATTGACATTTGATGGTACTGAAACAGAACCACAGCCTTCTAACTTCAATGGCGTGTTTACTTATTTGAGATTTAAAGCAAGTGCAAATCCAACAAATAAAATTACAAAAATATTAGTGAGAAATTAAGATGGCAAATAGTGAAACAATATTAACTGCACAAGTACACAATGGCGATAGTAGTGTACAAACTGTAACTGGTGACAAATACAAAGGCGACGGATTTTATAGTAGAAGTGACGGCTTGCATACAGTGCAATATAATTTAAATCAATTTATTGGCACAATTACTATACAAGGAACACTAGCAACATCTCCAACTGATGCTGATTATTTCGCAGTTGCAACAACAACACAAGATAGTACAACAGGTTCTATTATAGAAAACTTTACTGGAAATTATGTGTGGGTAAGAGCAGTAGTCAGTAATTGGACCAGTGGCGCAATTACAAGTATATCTTTAAATCATTGACATAGTATAGATACGGTGCTATAATAAAAATATGAGCATCGTGTCTGATATCCTGACCCTATATCTACCTGCAAAGCGTAAAACTACACCTAGTGGGTGGACCAGTTTCAATGCGCCTTGTTGTGTGCATAACAATGAAAATGCAGATACAAGAGGACGTGGCGGTGTTATATATGAAGGAGATTTAGTAAGTTATCATTGCTTCAATTGTGGCTTCAAAGCAAGTTGGCAACCGGGTCGTAATCTAAGTTACAAGTTTAAAAAATTATTAGAATGGTTAAATGTATCTGATGCTGATATCACAAAACTAGCACTAGATGTAATGCGTGAGAACGAAGGTGTTGAAGTGCAAAAACATCAAGTAGAGTTGCCTACATTTGGCACAGTGCATTTGCCAGAAGACAGTGTACGCATTGCAGATATTGAAAACTTTGACAAGCACAGTATGGCAGTGTTAGAGTATATGGCTACACGTAACTTAAACTTTGATGATACAGATTACTATTGGTCGTCACAATTAGGATACAGAGAAAGACTTATTATACCCTTTAAATATGAGGGGCGTATAGTTGGATATACAGCCCGTACAGTAGGGGAAAACAAACCAAAGTACCTAACTGACTCACAGCCTGGCTTTGTTTATGGATTAGACGATCAAGGTCCTAATAAAGCATTTACATTGTTATGCGAAGGTCCACTAGATGCAATACACATAGAAGGGTGTGCATTGACTGGAAGTGATATAGGAGATGCACAAGCATTGTTATTAAACAGGTTAGGCAAAGATGTGTATGTAATACCTGATAGAGATAAAGCAGGTAGTAAACTAGTCGAACAAGCTATTGATAGAGGTTGGGGAGTTAGTTTACCAGACTGGGATGATGATTTGAAAGATATAGGTGAATGTGTTGCTCGTCACGGTAGGCTATATACATTATACAAAATTGTTGCGAGTGCAGAAACTTCGCCATTAAAAATAAGACTAAAGGCAAAAAAATGGTTTACATAAAAAAAATTTTTAATATATTAATATGGCCTTACACATATGTACGTGACGAAATACGCTATAGGAGAAGGTTGAAAGAAATGAAAAAAAGAGATCCTTTTATTTACAAATGAAAAAATGGATAATGTCAACAAAACTTTTTTGGAAGCTGTGGTTTTGGTGGGGAATACGTAAAGCAATGAAAGAACATAAACTACGAGAATTAGAAGATGCCAAACGTCCAATAATGACAAATGACGAATATTGGGAAATGGTACATAGGAGAAAACAAAATGATTGAACTTATAATATATAACATTGTGTTTTGGTTTGTTTATGGTTACATTTGTAGTTTACCAGCAAAGTGGGTACAGTATACTATTGATAATTATGACAAGGTAAAATGATAACCTGGGGTATAAGTGCAAATAGCCACGATGCATCTTTAGCAGTTTTTAACCATCAACCTTGGAATCAAGGTAGTATGGAATTATTGTATGCTAGTCATAGTGAACGCTACAGTGGCGTCAAAAATGATCCACATTTAAATGATAAATTAATACAGTACGGAAGACAATGGGGAGAACCTGATGAAATTATTTGGTACGAAAAACCCTTTGTCAAGACACTCAGACAAATCAAAGCAGGACAAGGACTCAAGTACTTTTTTAAAAACAATATCCGTAGCTATCTTCGACGGTACGATTTATCTGTTCCTGTTCGTTTTGTTTCTCATCATTTTGCCCATGGTGCTGCCGGTTATTATAGTTCTCCTTTTGATAAAGCCTGTGTTGTTGTTATCGACAGCATTGGAGAGTTTGAAACACTCACTATCTGGAACGCCAGAGAAAATAAACTCAAAAAACAGTATACTCAATCGTACCCTCACTCCGTTGGATTATGGTACTCGGCGTTCACACAAAGAATAGGACTTAAACCTCAAGAAGACGAATATATTCTTATGGGTATGGCTGCATACGGTGATCCAATGCGCTTTTACAAAGATATAATGGACGAATTTATTGATATAGTAGACGCTGATAATAGTCCACGTATTAAAATTAAACATAACCTTCATAGAGGGTGCTTATGGTGGAGACCAGATTTAAATAGCCCACAGGATTTGATGGACATTGCAGCGGCTGTTCAAGCTATATATGAACAAATTTTACAAACAATCTCTGGATGGGCTAGAAGGCAATCACCATCGGGTAACCTAGTTTTGATGGGAGGGTGTGCATTGAATTGTGCCGCAAACAGTGTTATATACAAAGATTGGGATAACGTATGGATTATGCCAAACCCGGGTGATTCTGGAAATGCGGTGGGTGCAGTATTAGGCTATTATGAAACCAAAATAAATTGGCCGGGTCCATACTTAGGCCATAACATAGAAGGAGAATATCCTGTTGAAGAAGTTTTACAAGAATTACTTACTAACGGTATTTGCGGTGTTGCTAATGGCCGGGCAGAGTTTGGCCCTAGAGCTCTTGGACACAGATCCTTACTTGCAGATCCCAGAGGTGAAGATATCAAAGACAGAGTTAATAATATTAAGAAGAGGCAACTTTTTAGACCTTTCGCCCCAGCTTGTCTCGCAGAAGATACAGACAAATATTTTACCGGGCCCACAGGACCATATATGCAATATGTATCAAATTGCACAGATCCTGGACTACCTGCAATCACGCACGGGGACGGCACCAGTAGGGTACAGACAGTTTCTAAATATGAAAGCCAAGGCTTTAGAAAACTGCTAGAACGTTGGAAAGAAGAGACTGGTTGTTCAGTGTTGTTAAATACAAGTCTAAATATCAAAGGCAAGCCTATTGTAAATACTGAACAAGATGCTAATGATTTTGCAAAATATTATGGAGTAAAAGTTTGTACGGCTGCTGTAAAAACGTAGTACAAGAAACACACGAACAAGTTATTAAAGTTGACAAGTTTACATTTCGTGTTATAATTAGATATTGTAAAAGTTGTGGACAAGTTAAAGCACAGTCACATATAAAAGAAGAAAAAAATGGCAACTAGACAAAATACAGATTATGGTTATGATATACAAAAAGTATATTTAGAAATGTTTATGACAGACGCAGAAAGTTTTGTGCGATGTCAAGGTGTATTTGATCCACAAACATTTGATAGACGTTTACAAGAGCCAGCAAAATTTGTAAAAGAGTATGTTGAAGAACATAATGCACTTCCTACATTTGATATGGTAAATGCGGCAACTGATGGTAATTTAAAAGATCCTGGGGCATTGCAAGAGAATCATTATGATTGGTTATTACAAGAGTTTGAAACATTTAGTAGACACAAAGCATTAGAATCGGCTATTCTTAAAAGTGCAGACTTACTTGAAAAAGGCGAGTATGGTCCAGTTGAAGACTTGGTTAAGAAAGCAGTACAGATTGGATTACAAAAAGATTTAGGTACAGACTATTGGGCTGATCCAAGAGCTAGACTTGAAGGTATCAAAGATAGTAACGGACAAGTAAGTACAGGGTGGCCAGGACTAGATAAGAAACTATTTGGAGGATTCAACAGAGGCGAATTGAATATCTTTGCAGGCGGATCAGGTAGTGGTAAGAGTTTGTTTTTGGCTAACTTAGGTGTTAACTGGTGCTTGGCTGGACTTAACGTATTGTATTTGACTTTTGAACTTAGTGAAGCATTGGTTAGTATGCGTGTAGATAGTATGACTACAGATATTCCAAGCAGAGACATTTTTAAAAGCATTGATGATGTTGAAATGAAAGTTAAAATGATTGGCAAGAAAGCAGGAGCATTCCAAGTCAAGTATATGCCAACTGGTAAAAACGCAAACGATTTACGTAGTTATATCAAAGAATATGAAATCAAAACTGGTAAAAAACTAGATGTCATACTTGTAGATTATTTAGACTTAATGCATCCTATTGCTGCAAAAGTAAGTGCAGAGAACTTGTTTGTTAAAGACAAATATGTATCAGAAGAATTACGTAACTTGGCTATGGAACTTAATACATTATTTGTAACAGCATCGCAGTTGAATAGAAGCAGTGTAGAAGAGATTGAGTTTGACCACAGCCACATATCGGGCGGTATATCTAAGATCAATACAGCAGATAACTTGATTGGTATCTTTACAAGTAGGGCTATGCGTGAACGTGGCAGATATCAAATACAACTTATGAAAACTAGAAGTAGTTCGGGTGTAGGACAAAAGATTGATTTGGAGTTTGATGTTGATAGTTTACGTATACGTGATTTAGGCGAGGATGAAGAATACCAAGAGTTTCAAAAGCGTAAGTCAACTGTGTTTGATCAACTCAAGCGTACAAATACACCAGCAGTTGAAAAAGAAGATCCAAGCGAAGGCGATACTGTGGGTAAGATAAAAGCAGAAGCAAGCACAGTAGAACTACGAAACTTTTTAAACAAACTTGGTTCATAATTTTCTGCCTAAGTTTTTTCAATGCTAAATAAAACGTGCTGCAAAGCACCAGGCATATAAAAAACTACAAGAGGCATACAATGGCAGAAGATTTAGAAAACATTGAAAAACTACTCGCACGATTTAAAAGGCAAATACCAGAAGGTAAACAATATCAAGAGAGACTTGTTGAAGAGTTTGAGTTAATACTTAACCTACGCTTCACAGATTACTTCCTACAAATATGCGATATAATAGACCTCACCACCGACATCAAGCATATGACTCGAGGTTCGGCGGGCAGTAGTCTTATATGTTACTTGCTTGGGATTACAGACGTGGATCCCATCAAGTGGAAGATTCCTGTGGCGAGGTTTATGAACCCACTCCGTGATGACCTACCGGATGTTGATATCGATTTTGAACATTGGCGACAAGGTGAAGTTATGAATCGCATATTCAAAAAGTGGCCCGGCAAAACGGCAAGGTTAAGCAATTATGTCACGTATAAACCAAAGAGTGCCAGACGCGAAGCGGCCAAACGCTTGGGCGCCACAGGTAGACTTCCTAGAGGCTTTACGTATGAATCAGTGGGTGTTGATCCCACAGAAGCAAAACGTATTGAAAGAAAATTACTAGGCAAGAAGAGATGTATATCAAAACACTGTGGAGGAATCGTAATGTTTACAAGGCAACTACCTAAATCACTTATATCAGCAGACAACCAAATACTACTAGACAAACACGAAGTAGAAGACTTAGAACACCTAAAGGTGGACATATTGGCCAATAGAGGCCTATCACAACTATTAGAAATAGACCCGCATACAGCATTGGAGGACTATCCAGAGTATGACGATCAAGCATCAGCATTGCTACGTAGAGGCGATGTACTGGGCGTTACACAAGGGGAAAGCCCTGCTATGCGTAGACTGTTCCGTGCTATACAACCGGAGTCAGTGTTTGACTGTGTGTTTGCTACAGCTATGGTTAGACCCGTTGCTATGTCGGGTAGGCAGAAAGCAGCAGTGTTCCAGGACTGGAGCCAAGAAACACTGCAAGACAGCATTGTGTTTGAAGACGATGCTATAGAAATCATATCAAATATTATAGGAGTAGATGCATATGAAGCTGATTCATACAGACGAGCATTCGCTAAAAAACACGATGAAAAGATACTGGAGTTTGTTGAAAGGATGGGCAATAACCCACGCAAAGCTGAAGCAATGGCAGCACTACAAGAACTCAGTGGCTTTGGCTTGTGTAGGGCACACGCTGTTAACTTGGGGAGACTTATCTGGGCCTTGGCCTACCAAAAAGCACACAACCCAGAAGCATTCTGGAGAGCCAACCTTAAGCACTGCCAAGGAAGCTACAGAAGCTGGGTATACCAAACAGAAGCACACAGACGAGACATACTCACTGAGCCAGGTTGGTGGCATAGAGGATTCCCACAGGGGTTAGGTGTCCAACAGAAGTATTTGGAAAGAGTAAACTTTGCAGGCATCATAGCCAACGGTAGAACATTCCGTGGCAAGAACGGACGCTACGTTACATTCCTTACATTAGGAACAAACTATGGTGAGTATGTGGATGTTACTGTGCAACGTCCATTCCAATACAGAGATGGTGATATAGTTTCAGGTTCAGGTGTGGTACGTCATCAAAATAATTCTGACTATATAAATTGTACAGACGCAAAACTGTGGACATTTTCACAGTGGCGCAAAAACATATATCAAGAGTAGCAATGGACATAAGTGTAGAAAAAACACCAAAACAAAAATTAAGTCAATATGCAGTAGATACTGCAAGTTCGGTAAGTGTAACACACTTACCTAATACAAATTTAAGTATAGTCAAAGATGCCGCAATAGCACTCAATGATCAAGCAGGCAGTGCAAAAGCTGTTGCTCATATTGGCGCACGTAATTTACAAACTGAAAGCGAACTACACGAAAACTGTATAGCAATGCGTAAAGCAGGTGTTGACAAAGTATTGCTTATTGGCGGTAGTACATATCAAGGCAAAGTATATCAAACATTTTATGAAGTCAAAGAAGCAATACAAGATTACGGATTTGATATGTACTGCGGAGTATATCCACAAAGTGAACAATACAGTATGATGCAATACACCAAGTATAGCCATTTTAAAGGTGGTATAAGTCAATTGTGTTTTAGTCCGAAAACACTCAATCAGTGGGAAAAGAAAACACGTTATGGCGTACCGACAAATTGCACACTCAAAGGTTTATACAAGTATGCAAAACTATGTGGACTATTAGACAGTTTAGCATATGCAGTTGGTAATTTATCCGGAATAAAATATGTAAGCTCAAAAGGATTTAATACAGTAAAATTTGTAAAAGATCTTAGAGATAATCCTATACACTTGTATAACTTTGGCAAGTTAGATCAAACATTAATGCAACTAGAATTCAAGGATTGAATATGTATATAGAACCAATAGATCAAGGCAATGCCTGGCAAATAAAAGATGTAGATATTACAAATTTAACCACAGAAGATTATGCACAAATACGTGAATGGTTAATGACAAAACTAATATTAGTTTTTAAAAACCAACCAAAAGATACCTATGCATATGGCAAACTAATACACAATATTGGTTATGGCAAAACAGGGGTAGCCAGTGAAGGCAGCATTAGCAATCAAGAAAGTTGTTTTTGGAACGGCAATGCAGAACGCTTGGTTGAATTTTACAAGCCTGATCCTAATGGAGGACAAGGCAGTTTAGGAAAAATGTCTGAATGGTTTAAAAGAAAATATCAATACCCGGAAGATTATGTAGATGATCCTATTGGGTTTCCTATACAACGTGTTACTGGACAAAAAGACAAAGACGAAGTACCCGGAGGTATATTCGGCAAAGGTAAACTATTGTGGCACAGTAACCTCAATGGCATACGTATGGCAGATGGTGTAAGTTTACAAGGTTGGGAAGGATGTGTAAACACCAGCACTGAGTTTTTGAACACTGCACGTTGCAGAGCGGATATGGATCCAGAACTTGTAAAGGCACTGCACACTGCATACGGAGAATATAGAATATCTCCTGATCAATGGAGCCCAGAAATTGACATAGTACAAAAGGCAGGAATGAATTGGGGTGCTGGTAGATTCCGTGCTTGGGTATTGCAAACCAATAGAGCAGGAACACAAGGTATATTTTTCAATCCATTGAACAGTGCTAAATTGTTTGGTGATGTTGATGATATATGGAACACAGTGTACGATCATTATTTCAACAACGAATATCTATATGTGCATTGGTGGGAACCAGGAGACATAGTATTAATGGATCAATTGCTCACACTGCATCAAAGAGGACAGCACGATCCA
>Ga0209645_1000094_pt1 | contig 42282 bp, 84 predicted proteins | sample ETNvirenome_6_30_FD_184070 | JGI IMG/M metagenome (GOLD analysis project Ga0209645, IMG submission 184070) | Marine viral communities from the Pacific Ocean - ETNP_6_30 (SPAdes) (version 2) | ecosystem: Environmental > Aquatic > Marine > Oceanic | place: Pacific Ocean | collected 2013-06-19
AAATAATAGTAAACTTCTTTTTTGAATCTTTTAATTTTAACATAACCTTTATTTTTTAATTTTTAATAATACCTTAATATACGAAATAAAATTGTAAGTACCAACTTAATAATTAAAAATATCTCCAAATTCTAATACGAACATATTTTCACAATAATTACTAAATCCTCTATTCAAATCTCCTTTAAACAGATCTTTAAGTTCTTCAATAACTTCTTCATTACTTCTACCTTTCAGCAAAATATGATCATTATTAGCTTCTATCAAATCCTCTAAATTAAATTCGAAATTTACTTTTACTTTCATAACCTTTATTATTTTTTAATTATATCTAAATATAAGAAATATAATTGTAACTAGCAACTAATTAAGTAAGTTTATAATGATTCTAAATAAGAGCTAGAGTTGGAGTTCCGGAAAAAAAGTAGTAGTACTTTGGAATCAGAATGGCAACTCTAATTCCTTAATTTGAGACTCTATATATTCAGCTAATTCTAAACCGCTAGATTTACCTCCAATTGACCAGGTAGTCAAAGAATTCTTAGTATAATGGCGATCATAAGTCTTCCAATCATATATAGTAAATAACTCATCATTGAATTCCACAACCCATTCTACTTGGGTCTTATCATCTCCGGAAGGACTATCAATAGTCGGCTCTCCTAAAAAATTCCATAATTGATCATAACTAACATTATTAATAGACCCTACTTTGAAAGTTCCTCCAGTAGAAGGAGCTTCTCCATCTTTATAAATTATAAGCTTTTCCATATTACTGAGCATTTAAAGTTTCTTCAACATTCTCCAAAGCGATCTTATAACCATAATTCATCGCCAATTGCATTAATAACAAATCAGCCGAACCACCATTTGCATTAGCAAAACTCTCCAAATACTCTCTTGAGTCAGGAGTAGCAACGATTCCACGATCAAGCATCTTAAACTGCTCTTCTAAATAATTTTTTAATTCTAACATAACCTTTATTGCTTTTTTAATTAATATATCTAAATATAAGAAAAAATAAGTTAGTAGGCAACTATTTTATCACCTTTTACCAAAAAACTTTTAGTTCCGTCTTTTAGTACAACACTATGCTTACTTAATAACTCATCTTCACACCCTAAATAAGTAAACTCTATTTGAGAGGTAGGCTCGATTGCCTTATACTTCTTACCTACCTCTAATTCCTCTAATCCTAATAATAACATCTCCATATTACTTTATAGAATAATGAGTAACTCCATTTACCTTTATCATTTTATTTTCTTCCTTATTAAACTTATTAAGTCTAGCCTCAGAATTAAACCAATAAAATGGTCGGTAGTTTTTTAAATTAATAATTGATTGAGAAGTTTTTGAATTTAATTTCATAATATAACCGTTTTTAAATTAATATACCTAAATATACGAACTAATATCCGTTATGGCAACTAATTCACAAACTTTTTTTAATTTTTTTTTAATTTAGAATGATTCTAGGTAAGGAGGAGAGGAGGTATATATGTAGGTATATATTGAAAACCCCTTAATACCCTAATATAGCTTGAATGGGCAAAAGCTTGAATAGAGAAAGCTTGAATAGGTTGAACAAGCCAAAGCTTGAATAGAGCTTGATTACTTGAATAGAGGGTGATTATACAGAGCCTCTCTCAAAGCTGATCCGTAATAGGTTGATAATATAGCTCTTGAATAACCTTTAGGAAACTCTCCTACATCTTCTTGACTTTCTATGTAAGACAGGAATCCTTCTACCATATTGACACTACCGTTAAATTGCTCTAATGTCTCGCATGACTGGATTGTCTTACTTACCTTTTCGTACATCGGGTGGAGTATTGAGAATGCTGTTTTACTTGTAACCATAGAATAACCTTTATTAACGCCTATATAGACAATATACGAATAATAACCCAGACATACAACTTATCTATAGATTCTTTTGCTTACCCCTACATAGGGAGAGATATACATATATACGGCGGGAAGACGGCGTGAGGTACCAATGTCGTGAGGACGTAGTGAGGATGCCGTGAGAATACCGTGAGGACGGCGGGAATATGCCGGGAATTTGCTATATAGAGAAAAAAATTTTAGAGAGACACACAACCCTGTTACTATTCATTACTTTTCTATACATCCTTATGTGTATTTATACACGCTCTATATATCTCTATATAAAAATATACCTATATACATATTTAAACCTATACATATATATTATTTACTATACTTCCACTATATCAATGATCATTTACCCTTTACCTCTCTTTTATAGCTTATTTCTCTTATAGTTTCTACATGGTTTGTATATCTATATAGCACCAAAGTCTATAACTACTCAGACACTTGCTTTAGCTATTATCCATATAAGCAGTAGGTGATGGCATTCCGGCATAATAACACCATTCCTCGGCAGGTATTTGGTTATCGGTTGTAGGATTGTTAGGATGGTTGGTAGAAAATGCGCGTGGCGACCTTCGGTCGAGAGAGAGAAAAGCGCCCCCCTCACTCGCCCTCAAGCTTTCTATATCAAACCCCCACCCCTTAAGCTGTTTTTCTATTGTCATAACTACTTTATTTATATTGGTAAATTGAATCCTATATACATGTATACCGTTATTAATATTATAATGAATAACCAGTATAGTATCTTCTTAGGAGTTATATACGGCTTACTTATTAACCATATCCATCTTTGTTCTCCTTTTTTCTTTTCTTTCTTATGCCATTCTCTGGACTCTATCCATCCTTCTGAGAACCACTTTAGCCAAACTACTAGTGTTATTATTAACGCTATGCCTATTATTTCTATTATTGTCATAACCTTCTTAAATAGTGTTCACAATCTTCTATATTAACTTTATATCCCCAATGCAGTAATGATTGTTGAATGCGCGGGCTTACTTGCCAATCATTCGTTTCATATATTCTACTATATATTCTTTTTCTCCATCTACCATTTCTACCGCAGAAGTCTTGCCATCTGCTAATCTGCCTTTCATCATCTTCTCCTCTGATACCCATATCGTATTTGCACCACCATTCAAACCAACCGTATGGATCTCTCTCATGCATCCATCCCATCTCTTTCCAATACTTATATGGCATACCGCTCCTAATCTTAAACTTATTCATCTTAGGTTTATACGTCTCTCCTAAGTATAAGCTCGTATCTAAGCCATCAAAATGATATTTAAATAGTTCGGTATACTCATAGTTAGTATACTCTTCTATAGGAAGACCGAAATAACAACCACCAAAAGCTCCTTGCTCTATTACTTGTCTAGGTGTAAGTATAGGATAAAACTCTAACTTACTCATATACTATGATCCAAATAATTCGTCTATACTTTCTAGACTATATCCTACTCCTCTAGATACAGTTCTTAACATCTCTACAAATTCATCCCATGTAACATCACTATGATCTTTCTCTACTGTGATTTTTTCATCCCAATGTTCTACTGTAATTTTAAATGGTGCATTTTTCATAACTTTTATTAATTTATTCTTCTTCTTTATATAGAATATATACAATCCAACCCCATATACCTAGAATTATTCCTGATACTACTAAGGCTTCAACTGTAACACTCATCTTACTATTTCTTTTATTGTATTGTATACTACTCCTAATATACCCCCAACAGTTAGTATTATTAATACTCCTACAAAGAGGTTTAACATTACATCCAGTCCTGTTTTGACTAAAAATTTAAATAATTTCATAAGCATTGTTTTCTATATAGGTAAATATCATCTATAAGAAAGTCTATTCTCATCATAGCTATTTGAGGAGCATCCTCTTTGATAAGTTGTTTAATCTGTTCTAGGTTCTTGATTATTTCTTCTCCTTGCATATTTTTAGTTATTAAATACGTTATCTAAAATAATTTCTCTCTCATTAGTAGCAACTCTAAATTCTGTTATACCACTAACATTTTCACATAGGCTAAAATCTTTCTTACCTAGCATCTTACTTAACTTATCTTCAAATTTTTGAGCTTCGGCTTTGGTTTTAAATCCTGTAATAATACCTTTACATTGAATACGTTCCCATAATTCATACCAGGTAGGTTTTTTGTTTTTATCATGCTTAAAATTCTCCATCACTCTGCCAAACTCCTGTTCACCTTTTTGGTGGCCGGTTTTAAATAATACCCCTTTATACTCATTAGTGTATGATTTAATCCATTCACCTTTATATCCTGAAAACTGATACCAATATACGCTATAATTCATATCTTATCCAAAAATTAAATTATACAATGCTGAAAAAGTTATAATTACAAACAACCCTACAGCAGCTATTAAAAATATCTTAGCACTATCCTCATATTGCTTTCGAGTTCGACCTTGGTATTCAAAGTCCTCTTTTTTTATATACTCTTTTCCTTCGTTGAAATAATGTTTCATATCTTTAAATTTAATTTATTATTGAGGTGCGTTTGAATTAGGAGGGCGATCTTCTCTAAAGTTAATCGTTTTCCATGTACCTCTATCTTTTAATTGTACTACTTTGCCTTGAACTCTTTTATATTCATGAATGTAAGTCCAATTATCATAACTGTTTTTCATAACTTTTGATTTTTAGATTTAAATCTAATAGCATTAGATGATTTGCTATGTTTAGTTTTTCTACCTTTAACTCTTTCTCTCCATAATTCAAAAGAAGATCTTTTTAAATTACTTCTCATTATTTTACGAACATCATTCTCTTTTACGCCGAACTGATATTCTATAGCTTCAAATGGAGTTCTGTCCTCCCAAGCCATTTCAATAATTCGATCAATTCTTTGTTCGTACTGATCTTCGTCTAGATACATTCCTCCGCTTAGGCACATTTTTTTGTTTTTTATTTGGAAATCTACTGAAATTTCCCATTCCATCACTATCCATATTATCTACTTGACCATGTCTAGAATAATAACCTGGGTAGTTTTCTTCTCTATTTTTATTATGGTTATAAAATATATTCCATATTAAAAATCCTACGTATACTACAAATATACAAAATCCTACTATAAACATTGCTACATTCATGATCGTCTTCTTTGTCTAATTGCTATTGCAAATAATAAAATTGTTCCAGGCCAATGAGCAGAATACTGTGCTTCTTCTGTCATTCCAGATAATCCTAACCCAATAGAGTAACACATACATATAAATGCTATAATGATTGGGTAATAATTGTTTAAAAATTGTTTCATAACTTATTTTATTTATTTATTTTATTCTTCTTCTAATTGATCGTCTATGTATTCAACTATATCGTTTATTCCTTGTTCAAACCAATACTCATCCATATCATAAACATAAATTTTAGATATATTATCATCGGCTGTTTGATTACCTAATTCATCAGATAAATCGTTTTCATAATAATATACATTATCCTCTATTGATATTGGAGTTTTATTATCATGTGAAACATATACTTCATATCCATCAGCTGTTGATTCACTGTAGATGTACCAGTCAAGATCATCATTCCAATCTTCAGTATATTCAACATCATAATATTTTTTAATTTTATTTAATTTTTCTTGCATGAGTATTACGTTTAATTATATCAATAAATTGTTTAACATCTTTTTTCTCAACAAAATTAATTTCAGGCACTTCAAATACTTCTACATACCATCTATAATAACCGGCAACTAATGTCTTTTCATCACTACTGCAAGATATTAAGCTAAAACCCCTACTAAAATCTAGAGTGTAATAGTGGAAAGCATCACCTCCACTTTCTTCTTCACTAACATCTGTTCTTTCGAATCCTAAATCTATTAAATCTTGTTCTTTCATATCAATAAAGTTAATTGTATATTAAACCATCCCAATATCAATTCATAGTTACCATTTAGATACCTACTTGTAGTTACTTTTAAATAAGGAGTTAAGTAAGTCTGATATGCAACTTTATAAATTCTAATTTTCATTTTCTTCTTTTATATTCTTTATACATTGCATAAATAAATGTACCTAAGCTCCAAGGCCATAAAAAGATATGAAATAATCTCTCTCTCCAAACCCATGGCTGCCCATATACATTATCAAGATTTGAAGTAGTATAGTGTTCCAACCACCATGACCAACTAATCCCTAACAGAAAATATATTAACATAATTCTTCTTTTACTTGTTTAACATGCTTACATTTTTTATGAGCCATATATCCCCAGCAATCACAATACGGATTACCGTCTCTCTTAAGCTTAACAGTATATTCTTTATCTGAAGAAGCAGATTTAAAAGACCAACTTTTTGGTTCAACAAACAGCTCTTGAAATGGTTTTTTATCTACAATCAAATCATCATGAGTAGCTTGCGGATGAACTTCTTGATAGGAAGGAGTATGAATTTTCTTTCCATCTTTCATCATAAATCCTCCTTTACCTATATTAGAATAAGGTACTTTATAAAAATGCCTTCTAACAAACACTCCAGACATCTCCTCTGCAGAGATAGATAGAGGTCCATCAGAATAAACTATTTTATCTTTAACTTGCCACAATGCCATATAACCTTTATTTTAACCTACTAATATTTCCATTAAACAATCACAAATCCAAACTTCTTCATAGATTTGTTTTACAGTGCTTTCAATAGCAGCAGCATCTAAATAACTATCGGTGGAGTAGATATTTTTAATCTCACCATTTTTTGCAGCTCTAACTATGTATCTCATAACCTATTTAATTTATACTTAAATATAAGAAATTTATTTCAGTTAGGCAACTAATTTTAAGAATAAATTAGTATTCTAGTATTGCTTTTCATACTACTTAACTTTCTTTTAATAGAACGTCCTCTTGGCTTTCTAGATAATCTCTGATAGGTAATACCGTCTATTTCGATATGATTACCTTCTATAACTAAATCCGATACTTTTGCATTTACCTTTAATGAAGGTATGTAAAATAGTTCTTCCATTTTATCTTCTTACTTTATTTAAATTTGAACCCCATCCTAATCTCTTATCCATATTTCTAATACTTTCAGCAGCGACAGGATCTTTAATTACTTCTGCTTCAGCATATTCAGTCTTTCCGGAAATAACATTCCTAACATACCACCTAGAGGTAGTAGAGCAGTTAACACAAGTCTTAGTTCCCGGTAAAGCTTTTACTCTTAAAGGATTAATATCCTCTCTACATTTAATACATTTACACATAACCTTAATTATTTACTTAAATATAAGAAAAAATAAGTTAGTTAGCAACTTTAAACTAACTTTTATTTTTACAATCTCTCTTATGCATAAACCAGCCTCCACATTTACATTTAATAAAATATACAGCTGGTGCTATTATAGGAGAGGATGCAAAGGCAGTCCAAATATTAGGATGCCAATGCTCTCCACAAAACCCAAATATATGCTTAACTACTTCTATCATACTAAAGCAGTAGCTAATTTAAATAACTCTTTATTAACCTGAAGATCTTTTTCAAAAGACTTAATCTTACGCACCTTACGAACTTTAGCTCCTTTTAAAGCAGCATGAAATTCTCCTTGAGTAATTTTCTCTTGAATTACGTTAAATACTTTCCAAAGATCATCTCCTTTATCCTCATTTCTTTTAGGCTCTAGAATATCTTCGATAGTTTCTTCATCATATTCAAACTTCTTCGCTTTATCCGAATCAGGAGTAATGCCAGCTCTGATAAGCATAGCATCAAGAGCAAGTTTTTGCTTTTCATCTTGAGTAAGTATTTTATTTCTCATTTTATTTAACACTTCTACCTTATTAGGAAGATCTTTAACTGCCTGGGCTACAACGTCTCTAAGCTCGGTAAACGTATAACCTTTATGACGTATTTTAAAATCAGAGAACTTCTCATCAGCTACAACCAAGCCATTAGAACAAACTAATCTAAAAATACCAACAGAAAATTTAAATGCTTGAAGTCCATCATGACTATTAGTAAGAATAATTCTAGGAAAAGCATTATCTCCGTCCTTAGAAGTAATTTTAATCTCCGGATTTTGAAAGGTAACCATATGTTTAGAAAAAATAGTATCTTTACCTCTACTCTTACGCATAGCAGCTGATACTGGTTTCCATCCGAGTTTATCTAAATCATCTACAATCGTCTCTGTATTAACAAATAAGTACTTATCTGTAACCTTTGGATTAGTAGGAGCGTCTTTAAACGCTACAGGACATAATTCTTTTAACTGATCCTTTGTAAGGTAGGAATCTAAACCTTTGTTGAAATTTTGCACTAAATCTGCCATAACCTTTAATTTTAAATTTTTATCTATACTTAAATATAAGAAATATTAAGTTAGGAGGCAACTATCTCACTAACTTTTTTTTAATTTATTCTATTATTTCTGCATCTAATACTCTTCTTACCATAAGGTACTTACCTTGGTATTTTAGAACATGATCACAATGTAGCATATCTCTCCATGCTTTTAGTCCATCCATATTACCCATAACCTGCTCTACTTTAATATCTCTAACAAGCTGGTAATATTCTCCGTCTAGGTATATTAGCTTAACCATTTACGAATATCTTTTTGAAGTAAGTATGTATCTATAGCTTTATCTGATAATTCTAAATCTCTATAATGATTGAGACAAGTCTCTAAAGCTAATTCCCATTGAGTAGAAGGAAGAGTAATTTCATAAACTAGATCAGCATCTTCAAAAGTAATTTCAAATAACTCAGCTGATTTTTTCTGATAAGTAAATGCTTCTTGTATTCCTTCTACCATAGCATCAGTTACTTCTTCATCAGTAGCTTTGAATACTCTTTCGAATTCATCTGTATTTTCAAAATGTAATTTTTTCATACTCCTCTATTTTCTGTATTTTCTCTTGCTTTATCCCAATAAGGGCTAGTAACTATTTTACCCTCATCAGCAGTTTCTACTTCATTATTCGTACCAAACATATAGACTGGTCCATTATATTCGTAAGTTCTCATAGGAACTATAACATTACCTAATTCTACTTTAGTAGGTTCTGTTATTCTTCTCTTACCGTCAAACGACCTAAATTCTCTAGAAGTAGCTCTATACCAATCTCCTAATTTAGGCATATATACTTCTAGTAATCCAGCTGTATTAAAGTCATTAATAAGCTTTACCGTTTCTCCTCTTTTCTCAGACATTTTAAAAGAGCTCTGCTAAAAGTTTATCTATATCTTCTCTTGATTGCCATCCTCTTACATCATCTTCTCCTTCAATAAGTACTTCAAAAGACACTGCATCTTCTACTCTTTGACATTCAGCTTTATTACCATCCCTAGATGAACTGTATAATCCTTTACCACATACTATAGATACGCGTTTACCGCTATCAGTAAATACCTGAGTCATAATAGAATCTTTAATATGTGGATGCTGAATAAATCCTAAATTTCTAAATCTCATAACTAATTATTTTGTTTAAAACCTATTGTCTGCTTAACTACTTCTGTGCGTACAGCACTAGTCTCTCTTATAATCTCAAAAGCTTGAGAAGGAGTAATCATTTTTTTGTCAACTGCTATTGACATTGCTTTAATAAATTGTTCTGACATAACCTTAATTTTTAAATATACTTAAATATAAGAAGAAATAAGTTAGTAGGCAACTATTTTGTTAGTTTTTTTAACCTTTCTCTAAACTTTTTCATCTCCTCTTTATGAGCTTTTTTTTGCTCTAAAGTGAGTTTGGTAGAAGTTCTACCTGCATACTCGTTTTTTGCTTTACTATAACCTGGATGTTTCATATTAAAATAAATCTAAAAATGATGTTCCTATATCTTTTTCTCTTAATTTTTCATTCTGTTCTGACTTCCTTACTAAGTCGTCTGCAACTTTCCTTTCAAGAGGTTTTTTCTTTTTGAAAGTAGAAAATTTATTTACTTTTTTATTTTTTTTCATCTAAGTATTCATTACTATTTGATATGCTCTAATATAAATAGAATCTAAATACTCATTAGGCTCTTCTTCTATCAATTTATTTACTACTTTTATAAACTCGCTCTTCTTACCATGTAGTTCAGCACTGTATGTTAATTCTTCTATTTGACTCATTGCCTTGAAATATACTTTTCACCTGGTTTTTCTTCCTCTTGGTACAATCCTAATTCTTTAAGATGTTCTATATGATGCTCATCAAGCTCCCAATTCACCTCCTCTACATTTCTATCAACATAATCCTCCATAGCTTCTACCTGCTTATCAGTGATAGGAGAAGTAGCATATAAAAATGCATGATTGTAGCATAAGAACTCTATATTATCTAAGTTCCAATTTTTCTTATTTCCGTCCTTATGGTTAAGAACTAGAGGTACTTTAGTATCTAATACTCTTCTTTCTGAGAATCCGCAATAGGCACATTTTTCTTCTATAAGAGCTTCAAATATTAATCTCTGTTTAATTTTTTTAGGATCAAAATGCTCTACCGGTACTCTTCCTTCAATCAAATCCATTATAGGAGGTTCTTTACCTCCATTGGAAAGAAATTTAGGAATACCCTTACCGGCCTGATTTTTATGTAACTCATACAGAGTTGAACCAGTCTCCTCATCTTTATAAGTCCTCGCGTACTTTTTATAATGAGTAAAAGATACATGAAGATATCTTGCTGCTGCTCGATTAGATCTAGTCATCTTCATCGCTCTCTGAATATCTTCTTTTTTAAGTATCTTAGCTGGACGGCCCATCAAATTTATTTTTAAACCACTTAATTAAAATAGAAGCAGTTTTATAATTAGTTGCAAGTGGAACATCATGAACATCACATAATCTCATCAACATATTAATATCAACGTCATGCGGGTGTTTGTCTAGTGGATCTCTCATAAACAGTACTGCTGTTATTTCTCCTCTTACTACCATAGCAGCTATTTCAGCATCTCCACCTATGGGACCTGAATTAACTGTTTCTACATCTTCAATACCGGCATGCTTAACTTTTTTACCAGTTGTACCTGTAGTAACTATGTTAACATCTTCTCTATTAAAAAATGGCAAACGTTTAGAAACAAAAGCAACCATATCTGCTTTCTTATTATCATGTGCTATTAATGCAAACTTCATACTAGTAATCTAAATCATCTTCTAATACTTTACCAACTTCTTCTTTAATAGACTGGGATACAGCAAATTCATCTTTATCTAAATCAAGCATTTCAATATGAACTTTACGTCCAGATAATTCAGCTTCTTTTTCTGCTATTGCTCTAGCTTTACTTTGATCCATAATAATAAGATCATTGAAAGTATGGTCACCAGAACCTTCTACAGTAGTAATACCCACTACAGGTTCAACCGTTGAGCAGTTTACGCATACGTGGTATCCTAGTTCTTTTCTTTTTTCTGGAAAATCATTGCCGCATTTTGGGCATGGAATCATTTTTAATTTCATATATATAACCTTTAGTATTTAATAACACCTTAATATACGAAATAATTACTGTTATAGCAACTATTTACTAAACTTTTTTATTACATCCCAAACTTCATCAGCAGATTTAAATGGTACTGTTTTTTCAGACTTACCTTGTTCTATTGTAATCATTCCGTCCCAGTCTTTATCTGGTGTAAGTTGGTAAAGGTACATCTGAATTAAACCTAGTTGGGATTTATTAAATGCTAATTTAAAAAGATTTTCTATAACGCTAAAGAACTGATCTTCATATACTGTCATATCCATTCCTATTTCATCAGCTAAAAAATCTTTTCTATCTTCTATTTTCTTAAGCTGGTCGATAACCTCAACAAAGATCTTTTTATTCATAGTTTCTAGGTCAGGTTCTTTAATTTTAATTCTATAACTTACATCAAATCTTGCTTTTAGTACTTTTCTAATTTTATCTCTTACTAACTTCATAAAGTTCTAAAAATTTATCTACTGAAAGTTTTTTTAGTTTTGCAAAAAAAGAAATAGCTTCCTTTTTGGTGTTTGCATTAACTAATTTTATACTCTCTTTACTAAGCTTTGAATGAAAACTATACTTCGCCATTTGCAGAACTATCTAATTTAGATGGGTTCTGTCCTGATAAAGCCTTTCTTACTAATTTATCAAAATACTCTATATAAACAAAAAACCCGATTATTGTTTTATCTTTTAAATTTCTATCTCTTTCGACTCTCATATCGTATTGATCCAATCCTGCTTCTAACCTTGATTCTAATTCAATAGCTATATCGTTCTGCTCAGTTTTAGACAATTGACCGAATGTAGTAGGTATAAACTGAATCTTTAATCCTTTCTTTTGAGGATCTTCATTAACATCTACCTTCAACATAAACTGATGTCCGGCAAATTTAATTTTTGCTGCTTCTGCTATAACTTGTTTTACAGCTTCTAATATGAATTTTTTATCTGCTTTCATTTATATTAATATAAGAAAAATTATTGTAGTATAATAATAAATAGCAAGTTATTTTATCCAAATAACATTTGCTTTTTACCTCCTGCTCCTTCGTTTATTACCTTATGTCTAACTATGTGTCTATTTCTACAATACTGTTCTATTGAAGAATCGATATCATCTGTTAGAAACTCGAATTCGTATGTAGAACCGTTAGCTTCTGTAAACTCTACTAAGTATGTTTTTTTCATTTTATAGTGTTTTTATATAATTAGTCAACCATTTTTTTAAATCTCCTTTTGGATTCCATCCAAGTACTCTTTTAGCTTTAGAATTATCTGCTAGTGTTTCGAAAGGCTCTAAGACTTTTTTAAAGTAATCTTTCTTACCTCCAAAGATATCTGCTACTTCATTAATAGAGTAGTTATCTCCGTTTCCAATATTAAAACTCTCTCCTTTAAGATCTGATGTGTTTGTGGCTGCGAGTATATTTGCATCTACTACATCTCCGACATATGTAAAATCTCTTCTTTGGTTACCGTCATTAGTAATAGTAAGAGGTAGTCCTTGCTTATGTTGATTAGCAAATATAGAAATAGCTAATTTATATGCTCCTTCCATTGTCATATTTTCTCCATAAACATTAAAGTACCTTAAAGATACAGTATCAATTCCGTAAACTTGAGAAAACATTTTACAATATTGTTCACCGATGTATTTTTGAAGTCCGTAAGGAGATAGTGGATTAGTTGGATGAGTTTCTGGTGTTGGCAGTATCTCTGCATCACCGTAACAAGAACTACTTGCACTATATACTACTCTCCTTACTCCAGCATCTACACAAGCTTTTAGGAGATTTACAGTACCGTTTGTATTTACCTTATCAAAAAGTACTGGATTTTCTATGGATGGTTGAACTCTAGCTAATGCCGCAGTGTGAAATACTACCTCACATTCTTTCAAGGCATAAGCTAACTCTTCCTGATGTGCTGTACTAATGTCTAATTTATAAAAAGTCGATTTATTATTTATATTTTCTTCTAATCCAGTAGATAAGTTATCAATTACTATTACTTCCACCCCTCTACTAATTAGCGTGTTTGTTATATTAGACCCTATAAATCCTGCTCCTCCTACTACTGCTGCTTTTTTCATATTAAAGTTTTTATTAAATTTTTATCTATTAAGTGCTTTAAATAAGCTTTTTCTTTTTCCGGGCTGTGATCTATTCCTTTTTTATTTTTGTACTTATTCGGTTTATCCTCAAAAAAATGAAGATGATCATACTTAATATCGTATGTATCGAATCCATAAATGTATACCTCTTTAAAGTGGTTTATAGCAAAATGTATAGCTACGACTCCTGTTGATGGCCACTTAGGAGAAAAATTAACTAAACTATTAATATCGTCTTCGTAAGCCGGGGGTATAAAATGTATGTTACTATAGTTAGCAGTTATGTTATTAGCAAAGTTCTTATTAAATTTAAATTTAGGAGTAACTATAAAAATACCTTTATATTCTTTATGTCTCTGCATAGCAAGCTCTACTCTTAAGTCACTTGCTATCCAAAAATCACACCTAGACCCTACATATTTTTTATAATTAGATATAGCATCAGTACCATCATCTAATTTATGTCCTCTATTAATTCGTATAACCGCATCAAACTTATCTGAGTCAATTACTTTCCCTAATTCAGACTCTAAAGCTGATGGGCCATTTCCTATTATAAGAACTTTCTTCATTATCCTAATCCTTGCCAGGTTGCGCCTTTATTTGTAAAAAAGTGATTAACTTCTAAATTTGGAGTATAAAAATAGGTTAAACCTTTACTTACTACTTCTATAGCCCAGTACCTATCTTCTTTACCTGATAGCTTTTCATCGAATGGAAAATCTTCCAATACCTTTTTAGAATAAAAACAAAATGCATTATGCAGAAACAATCTATTTTCTATTTCTGAGAACATATTTGTTTGTTCTTTATCATTAAAATGACTCCAAATATATCTTTTTGTAATTTTCTTACCCCTAAAGATTGGAATTTGATTACCAAATACAGCTACATTACTCTTTAAAGACTTTTTTACTAAATCTAAATCAAGTTTAGTTATTTGTGAATGTGCTGAGAGAATTAGTATAATGTCGTTGGAGCATTTAGTAACTCCTAAATTTAAAGCTTTGCCAGGAGTGTAATCATCTATCGAATACGTTTTAATGTTATATCTATCAAAAAGAGAAACTATCTTCATAGAATCATCTTTGGAGTTATTATCTACAATAATGATTTCAGGATCCTTAATATGATCTACAATCGACTGTATTGCAAATCCTATATACTCAGCCTCATCTCTATTTCTTATAATTACACTAACCATTAAAAATATTTTTTAAAGTATTAAAATCAATAGCTTGATCTGGATCGCTTATAGAATTAACCGGGTCTGGATGAGCTTCTATAATTAATCCGTCAGCTCCTATAGCTAACGCTGCTTTAGAAACAGGAGCTACAAAATTACGATACCCAGTAGCATGACTTGGATCATAAATAATAGGAATATTAGTAAATTCTTTTAAAGCTGGTATCATCATTAAATCTGGTGCCCATCTCGTAGAACTAAAGATATGTCTGTACGATGGCATTCCTACTACTCCTCTTAAACATATAGCTATATTTTTATTACCGCCTATTAATATTCTTTCTACAGCTCCTAATATTTCATCTAACGTACCCCAGGTACCTCTTTTAAGTAGCACAGGTATATTCTGTTTACCTAATGCATCTAATAGAGTATAGTTCTGGAAGTTACGAGTACCTACTTGAAAAACATCAGCTACATCACCTACCTCTTCTAACATACTAGCATCCATAACTTCAGTAACGATAGGAAGGCCTGATTGTTTTTTAGCTTCTTTCAAAAGCTCTAAACCTTCTTTTCTCATTCCTTCTTTCCACCCATTAGTTTCTTCAGTAATAGGAAAAGTACAAGGTTTATATGCTCCAGCTCTTAATGCATCAGCACCGCATTCTTTTATTTGCTTTGCTATATCAATAATAGATTCTCCCTCTACCGAGCATGGGCCTGCTATTTTAAAATAATCCCAATTGAATTCCTGAGTTAAGTCTGTGGAAATGTTTAGCTTATTTTGATCTTTAAGAGACTGTATGTATTTATTCATTGTATAATTTTTTGACTTTGTTTAAATCTTGTTCAGTATGTATATCACTAGCTGTCTCTTTAATACATCCTATTCTGTAACTTACTTTACCTTCCTTTAAAAACTTATAATTAAATAACCTCATTGCACCGCTTCTCCTATAGTCTTCGTCTATAGTAATTAAATCATCGTATTTATTATCTACCATATAGTCTATACATTCGTCAAAGGTATTAACTCTGTTTGGATTATCTGGCTGTAAGCCTACAACTATATCGTATTGATTATTTAACTGGTTATTAATAATGTATTCGTAAACGTCAACTACTTCTGTATCTCCGCATAAATGTTTAGGTCTTTTTAGAAACTGAATTCTATGTTTATTACATAATTCTTTTATAATATCACTTTCAGATGAAACTACAGTATCTACATCATAATTACTACTATCAGCATATTCTACTGAATGTAAGAACATAGGTTTTCCGTTAAGTTCCCTAATATTTTTATTCTTTAGTCTAGTTGAATCTAATTTTGCAGGTATAATAGCTAATATCTTCATAGTTTGTTTATTGACCATTTGTATGCTTTTGTCTGTCCTTCTACCGTCATGCCACCGGTATGAGGTGTTATTATTATATTTTCTCCTTCGTTCATTGCTCTTATAATAGGAGAGTTATTAAGATCACCAAATTCGTCTTTTATTACATCTGTACCGTATCCTGCTAACATTCCTTCTCTAAGTCCTTCTACTATATCATCTTCATTAACAATCTCCCCCCTTGATGTATTAATAATATACGGATTATTATTATTATTTACAAATAAATCTTTATTTATTATTCCTATTGTTTCAGGAGTAACATGAACATGTAAAGATATAACATCACATATCTTAAACATATCTTCTAAAGACGTTTGAGGTACTTCTACATACGGATCGTAGATAAAAGTATTGGCGTCAAAAGCTTTACAAAATTTATCCATAATTTTTCCTAACCTACCGTACCCTACTATGCCTATATTTAAATCTTTAACTTGTCTACCCATAAACTGGGTGTAATCCCACATGTATTTCTCAACATGTGTTAAACTCTTTTGAATATTCCTCAGAAGGGAAAGCATTAATCCGAAAGCAAGTTCTGATGTAGATGGCAGGTGGTTAATTAATTCGTAATCGTTTTTATGACACTGAATTTTAATGTTATTATCTTCACAGTATTTTATATCTATATGATTAAGTCCAGTTGAACAAGAATTTACAGTACTTACTTTAGTGTCTACTAGAAGCTCCTTATCTATAATAAACGTTTGCTGATTTGGATTACATACTATAGTATCTATATCTTTCTCTACTAAGAGTCTTCTAACTTGATTTTTGTCTCCTTCTTCTAATAGGTGTATATCACCTTTAGAGTTGAGTAGATCTACTATTCCAGGGAGGTGAGAAACTGGTGTAATTACTGCTATCTTTTTTCTCATACTATAATTAAATCGTTTTGATATTCATTCATTTTGAATATTTCTATAGTAAGATTATTTAATTTAAACTTACCTATTTGACCGCTGTCTTTTATAATTTCTCCTAGTTGCTGTATAATTTGAAAGTCTTGCGAAGTAAATTTATTCCCGTTTATAGAGACAATTATTTCGTTATTTTTCTCGTTATTTATAGGAAGTACTTTCTTACCTAAATCGCAAATAGTATTTTCTTGCTCTAAATTTATAAACTGCTCTCTACTTTCATCTACATACAAAGTACTACACCAGGGTTCTAAAGCCTCTATCAGTTGAACATCTTTAGAGTTACTAACTACAAAACCAATATCATATTTAGGAGCAACGATTGGTTTCATTAAAGGAGAATGTTTTACATTTGAACCCCATTTACGAATAAACTCTTTTGTCGATTTATTCATATCTTCTTTCCACTTATTATGCCTTTCTTCATCTCCATCAAAGCTTCCAGCTCCTCTACCAGTAAGATGGTATACTAAACTATTCCAAGGTTGGATAAACTTAAATCCGGCAAGTAGCATTCTATTAAAAACGTCTGAGTCTTCTCTACAAGAATGCATCCTTATATCATGTCCTCCTAGCTCTAAGAACTCTTCTTTATACATCATCCATGGAGCAAATATACCTTCTGTAATTTTAGTATTATTTTTTTGCTGCTCAACATAGTTATTAAAGCTTTCCTCTGCAAATTCTTCTGGCCATATTCCAAAATTAAGTAGAATTTTTTCTCCGTTATTTGGATGAAGAGGTGGTTCTATTCTAGTAGCACATACTACAGATTTATTTCTAAGATGATTATAAGCGTAAAGGTCTGCGTCTTTTCCTAACATCATATCTGCGTGAAAAATCATAAAAATATCTGTTGAAGATTTCTCTATGCAAAAATCATAGGCTTTTCCAATACCGTACAAACTATTACCAATATTTGGATTAATATAATAGTTTATTTTATATTTATCCTTTACCTCTTCAAGCCAATTTACAGTACCATCATCATCTGAATCAACAAATATAATAATATCATGGTCTTTTCTATAAGCATTTTTTCTTATAGAAGGGATACAGGTTTTCAAGTACCTTAAGTTATTTTTACTAGGAATACAAAAAGTAATTTTATCCATTTTTATAATCTTTATTTATAAACATTCCATCGCTTTTAACAAACTCTACTTCATCAAATTCAGGATACTTATTCCACTTAGTTAACCACTTCTTTTGGTTATCCCTCTCTGCTTTTATTTGCCTTTCAGACCTGCTATCAAAATTATCATCAGAAAAATGACTTCCTCTTGCTCCAAAATGATATACAAGTGAACGACTTGTAAGAACTATTTTTATTCCTTCTAATTGCATCCTAATAAATAAGTCCATATCATCCCAACTAGCAGGAGCAAAGAGTGGATCATTTCCTCCTATCTTATCCCAGTCCACTTTTCTTATCAATCCACTTACTCCTTCCCCTTTTCTGATTTCAAAATTATTTAATTTAGTAAATTCGTCAGCCCATTTTATGAAAAAATCTTCATCAAAATTGTGATAATATTCGCCGAAAGTATCTTTTGGCACTATATGTGTACCCGGTCTTCCTGGCTTTTCATTAAATATATTTGGCTGGACTCTATGACTAAATGCCATCATAGGAGTAAGACAGTATTTATCAAAAACATCAAATAAAGCTTTATCCCAATTTTTAGCTACGTAGAAATCTGAGTGAAGGAACATTATAAATTCTGTTTTTACTTTATCTGCACAAAAGTTCATACCGCCTCCAATTCCTAAAGGTATATCGTTTTTATCAATATAATATTCTAAATTATACTCACTACTATTTTCCTCAAGCCATTCATTAGTTCCATCTGTACAGTTTTCAGCATGTATAACAAAAGGAGCATTAGTGAAGAAACTATTCTTTCTAACAGACTTGATAGCTTTTTTTAAATAATTGAGATTGTTAAAAGTACTTATACAAAAAGTTATTGGATTTTCCTCTTTTAACTGTTTGTCCCACTCTTGCTTTAAAATACTAGGGTTAATAAATCTTAAATCGTTAGCACCATCGCCATATATAATCTGTGTTAATGGAGATTTATTTACAAATTTTTCTTTCTTTAAAGAACTTATATCTATTATCTTAAAATCAGAAAAATCCTTATTTACAATTATGTTATTAGGAGCTACATCGCTAAATGAGACTCCTAAGTCATCGTAAATTTTCTTATGTTTAGAAATAACATTGTTATAGAAAGTGACTGCGTTTGATCTTTTTTTAAATTTACTATAAAATCTTTTCTGTAAATCAATGGCGTACTCCTTAGGATAAAAATTATTAGCTGATTTAATTATAAGAGGCGACCAATCCTTATTGTACTCCGTAATTGCAACTTCATTAGATATTTTAAAAGTTTTGACTATTTTATTTTCTGGGGTTTGAGTATACTCTAATATGTTTTGTATTAGTTTATTATCTGTTAAAATGTTAACATCTACCCAAGGTTCATGTCTCTTTATTATAAACAGGTCTATTACTTCATTACCTATATCACACCCTTCCCAAACTTCGTATACTCTTTTAGGTTTATCTACATGAGTAGAGTTAATTAGTACAATATTTTTAGGAGATACTTCTACCGTACCTGCTCCTTTTACGAATATAGTTTCTTTAGCCATTATTGTTATGTAATTTATTTAATGCAGTTGAACAACCTACAGCAAGCTTTAAAAAATCTCTAATTGTAAAGTCCATTCTTATATTTTTATAATGAATGTGAATTGATTCTCCAATATTATCTTCTATATCTAATCTATCATTCATTATAGTTCCTTTTAATTTATCGCCTGCTAATGTTATCATACCTACATTTACATTCATACGAGCGTCTAACTCTTCTAAGAAGGAACCGTCATCGCATCCCATATAGCCATACATTTCTAAATCTTTTTCTATAGCTGTTGGTTTATGACCACATCCTGCATAATGCATCATATAGATGTCTTGAATTTTATCTACATCACCATCTTTTAAAGACTTTCCTCTATATCCATCAGCCCAAATTCTAGTGTAATGCCACCTCCCTGGAAGTTCTATAGGTTTTAATCCTGATTTAGCTATAGCCCAATTCATATGACCCATTTCTCCTCCCCATTGGCCTACTACATACGGAGGTTTCCAATACTCCATCATTTTCTCTAAGTGAACTCTATCGCATAGAATTATACCAGAACTCCAATAAAACTCAAATAAATCCTGTAATCCATCCATGGCAAGTTGAGATTGATTTTTAGACATCCAGTCAAACCATAAATCATATGTATTACCATACCTTAGGTATAATTTACCTTTTTTAAATTCTTTGAATATATCCGGTGTATTTTTATGTATGATAATATCTGCATCCATATACAAAAACCTTTCATGATCAGATTCTAGAAAATGTTCAATTGCGGAAATTAAATTAAAATGACCTGTAGGATATTCTGAGCGAAATACTTCTTCTTTCAGAATATAAAATTCTGCTCCAATACTATCTGCATAAAACTTTTGAGAAGGAATACAGTACTCTGAATACTCCTGAGCTTCTTTACCAACTACTATTGTGTATATTGCATTTTTTTTCATCCTAATAGTTTTTAAATGTTATATAATCGTTAAATAAGTTCTTAACATCTTTATTTATCACCTTTGAGTAAATAAATTCTGTAGCTTTATAAAATATCATACTCATAAGTTTATGAATAGTTGGTGGATCTATTTTGTCTACTAACTCTAAAATTCTTGATTCATACCTGTCCGTTGTTTCTCTTTTATCAAAAATACAGTGGCATACTAAATGAACTAATTCATCATTAGAACTCAAATGCTTTATGTATACTTTCTCTACCGTTACTGCATTATCTAAAGCACTTCTAGTTAATCTCTTATCTATATTAACAAAAGCTGTATTATTAGCAACACTCCTATAATACATGCCAGTCATTATATCAAAATGAACATCTAAAGTTTTATGTTTAAAATGTATATGAGGATGTGCTCCATAGAGACAAGGAGAGTTATCTTGATATATTTGATAATTACTACTCTTTAGAGCTTCTACTACCTGTTTAACGTACACAGATGGTATTAAGAGATCAATGTCGTTTTCTAAAGAAGAGCTTTCAGGAATTAAATCTAAATTCCTTAATGTACTAAATCTTCCGTTAGTAACTTCATTAATAACTTTAAATGTCTCTTCTATAAGCTTTATTTTATTCATCATATGAAGTTATATTTTTATACTGTATCATTTTATTGGCACTGTTTACTACTTGCGATGCAAATTGAGTAAATTCTTCAGGTTTCATTTCTATCCTAAATGCATCATTTTGTAAATGTATTATAGGGCCGTCGTTTAATTCTATCTCTAAATACTTTAATGCTTGATCTTTAAATTCTATACTTGCTAATTCTTTAGTAACGATTCCCATATTTTAAATTCTTTTAATAAACTTTTCTATTTCTGTTTTATAGAAGTTTGATGATGAGTCTCTCATAGACTCTTGATTATTATTTAACTTTATAAACTTATCCATAGAGTATGAACGGTAGACTCTATCTTCTTTTATTAATAAATCATTAATTATATACTGATTTACTCTATATCCTTTTCCTTTTAATATAGATGCTGCTGAAGCAATAAAGGTATCGTCTAATCCGTAATGACCTAAACTATCTGGAATATCAATAAGTTCTAATAATTTCTTACTAAAGGTATTAAACCATCCTCCTGCAAATTTTATAGTATTAGATTTAATTAATTTGATATCTCTAGGTTTATGTTCAAAAACTTGATAAGGATTTTTAGTCCACTGTTTATCTTCTCTAGGAACATCTCTATAATCTGGGTGAGATATAACATCCCAAGATGTGTCCCATAGTTGAAAAATTTGAGGAGTAATTAAAAAATACTCATCTTTAATTAATTTAAGAGAATTTTCTAAATAAAACAACATATAATCAGGAAATATTATATCTGTATCTAAAAATACAATATAGTTAGAGTCGTCTTTTGACCTAATTGCATTTCTCCTTACAGAATTACAGCCAGATTTTATTTGTGATACTTTATTATTATTTATAAAAGGACTTTTTTCAAATAATAAATTAAATTTATCTACACAATACTCCTTAGATAACCTAGACTCTTTCCAGTTTACATCTTCATCACTTACGTTTAAAGTAAAATCTAAAATATAATTTTCTGGATTAACTGACTTAGAATTTCTTACTAACTGGTCGATAATCCACATAACTTGATCTAATTCATTAGGTAAAGCATGTAGAACTATTTTTATCATAATGTATCGTAGTACGCGTTTTGTTTTTCCTGTCTTTCTATAGTTTTAGGATGTACTAAAGCTAAATCATGTAAAGCAGGAAGTGGAGCGTACGATTTAAAACCTTCTAATCTTTCATGTACCTTATTAACCCATTTAATTTCAGGTTGATTCTTCCAAATTCTCCATTGGTAATCAGGCCAGTTGACTCTTCCTTCATCATCAATATTCCATCTCCATTTAGTAGTATGTTCTTGAGTTAAACCTTCTACAGTATTTACTCTAGGTACTAAGAATACTTCATTATCAGGATTGCTTTCTATGATACCTTTTAAATTACTAAGCAACACTTCATTAGGTATTTCATCTGCATCTATCTGGAAGATATAATCGCCGGAACATAATTCAGTAAGTTTGTTTTTCCAATTAGCAAAATGCCCTTCAAAAAAACCTTTATGCCAGCTAAAAGCACTATTAACAGATTTAGCCCTTAGATATTCCTCGATTTTTTCGTCACCATTATTTGAATCATATAATATCACAATTTCATCCTCTTTTTCTTTATATTCTAAAAGAAAAGACACCAATCTTTGTATCTCTACAAACTCATTACAGACTGTTATTGCATAACTTATTTTCATAAACTCTAAGCAAATTTAAACATACCTATATAATCTGCAGCTTCCATAAAATCTTTTTGATCAAAATGTTTTACATTTTTCATATCCATTTTATGAGTTTGATCCTTGGAGATTTTTTTATCCTCTTCAGTAACAGGAATAGCTTTTACTCCTGCCCATTTCCAGTTTTTTTTATCTGTACCGTCTATAAACACCATCCCTTTTTCTGGTAAGGTAATTGTAGCTGGTAGCCATACTCTTCCTTCTTTATCTTCAAACATTAAATCTTTATAAAGCTCAGGAGATGTTTCTATAGCGTTATTAACTGCTGGACTATCTTTTGTCATTAGAGTGGATGTTGTAAATCCACTTCCAAAGCATAACCATGTCTTTATATCTTGTCCTTCATGTTGGAAGGTTTGTTCATAGCAAGCATTACTACCAAAAGGTCCTTCTACTAGTTGATCTTTATTCATATTATAACTTTTTAAGTTGAGGTAATTCTAATTTAGGTAAATTTAATTTAGGTAAATTAAGTTCTACTTGTTGAGCTATAGTAGGTACGTTTGTATCTAATATTGATTTTAATGTCTCTCTCATAGCTTCATAGGAGAATTGTGTTCTACTCTTATGACCTTGCCTCTTAGCTTTAGTTAACCATTTTTTATAATCTTTGAATATATCTTTATACGCTTTAGCTGCGTCTGCTGAATCAGGTGTAAACCATTCTGCTTCCTTAATAATTATATTCTTTACTATGGCTGAGTTATGAACTTGAGTTAATTCTCCTTTGACATATCTTACAAACTCTTTATCTAGGAAATCTGTTTGACCTGACCATGACGATGCTATGATAGGCTTATTAACTAAGCTAAATTCTAAGAAAGGTCTACCAAATCCTTCTCCCTTTGGTAATGAAACTAGTGCTTTAACCTTATGGTGATTATATAGCAGGTTCATTTCAGAGTCTGATATTTCTCCATGTATAAGGTATATGTTAGGAACTTTTCCTTTAACTGTCTTTCTTACCGAATCTATTTTTTCTAACATTCGCTCTCTATCCATAATTGAAGTTGTAGAGCTATGACATTTCATTATTAATGCTGGTGGGTTTTTCTTATTCTTAAAAGTTTCTAGAAAAGATTTAACTGTGAATCCTAAATTTTTCCTATCTTCTCCAAAATTACCTTGCATCCAATGTCCTGTAGTTAAAAAGCAAAATGATTCAGGTATCGTATCTAATTTATTTTCTATATCGGTTAAACTTTTAGATTTTGGAATTGGATAGTATTTAGATATATCTACACCTTCAAATAATACTTCTACTTTAGTGTTTAACTTAATATGCTCTTTTACTTGCCCTGTTCTTTCGTCTTTAGCAGTAAAAACGCTATTCTTAAAAGACTCTAAAGCATGATTAGATGAAGCTATAATTAAGTCCATATTATTTGCTCCTTTTATCCATGAAGGATCACAAAGAGTAGTTTCTATTCCAGCAGTTAACCCTATGTTATACTTCCCTACCTTTTGAAATTCGCTAGGAATAGTAACCTGTATCCAAATATCTGGTTGCTGGGTAAGTTTTTCTATAATTCTAGGAGTAAATACAGAGTCTTTATGGTCTGCTAAGTATCCCCATCTTGTATTTCCCCATCTTTGAGGTAGGATCTGAATGTTGTATTGGTCTAATTCGATTAAGCTTTTAACAAAATCTCTTGCTCTTGCTCCATATCCACTGTATGTGTCAATAGGGCAACTTACTACTATAGTTGATTTACTCATTTTAATAACCTGTTAATTTATGTTCTATATACTTTGCTTCTATATCTTTTATCTTGAAAAATTCAAATGAATTTCTAGGTTTAAAATTAACAAAGCCTTTGTCCAGTACTTCTATAACTCTATTCGACATCTTTTCAGCTGTAAAATTTGCTTCGTTACCTATTGCCCATTTATACCCTGCTTCGCCGCAGTTAAGTCTTTCTTGCTTTGATAACTTATATACCTCTTCTATAACATCTGCAGCTGCTTCGGGAGTGCATCTATCATCAAATATGTATGGAGTAGGTATAGATCCTGCTAATGATCGATTTGAAGGATATACTGGGAATGCCCATTTGCCATGTTCCTTAATAGTTCCTCTATGATTTGAAGGAAAATCTGGAGTAAAATCAATCCATTTATCGTTTATTGAAAATCTCATTTGATCTTGCATTCCTCCTGTTACATTAGCTATGATAGGTGTACCGGTGACTAAAGATTCAGTCAATGCCAATCCCCATCCTTCATTAGAAGATAGAAGAATTGTTGCATCAGCTATATTATATAGTAAGTTAAGCTGAGCTGCTTCAATTTTATCGCTCGAAAAGTAAACATTAACGTATTCTGGATCACATAATGCTTCTCGAACTGCTCTTAAATCTGTACCGTGTTGATCTTTAGGATCAGTATGTAAAATAAAAGCACATTTTTTAGCTTTTTCTTTTCCTATTTTATCACAAAAATGCCTGTATGCTAATATAGTATCTGCTGTACTCTTTCTTCTAATATTTCTTGAATTATAAAAAAGAACAAAGTCTATATCTTTATTATTTAAAACAGCTTTTTTAAATTCTAATAATTTAGGATAATGTTCATTACCTTCTTTAATTGGAAAAAAATGTTTAGTATTAATTCCATGAGGAACATACTCTATAATCTTACTTTTTGCATCTTCTCCTAATACAATCTCATTAATATTTTTAGTTTGTTTTGAGATCGCCATTAATACATCCACAGAATTATAGTACGGCTTATTATATAGAGGAGCAGGATAATCGTCCCATATGTTTAACCAGAAAATTGGAATATTAGATCTTATTTCTCTTTCCATTTCAAATAACCATGTCCAGTATCTAGGATCAGTAAAAATTAATATTGCATCTGGTTTCTCTACTTTAATTAATTCTCTAACTCTTTTAGCTGTACCATATCCAGATGAGGGTATCAATCTAACATAAGCATCTTCTATGCCGACTTCTTTATTAACCTGCTTAGATAAATCAAATGCTTTACCTTCTTCAGGGTGTTTAAGAGCTGCTCCTAAATTAACCCAATTAAAATGATGAGCAGTACCTAATACTATTTCTTTCCCCATACTTCCAATACCGGAATGCATTCTGATATCGTCGCATAGTAATAGAATTTTTTTACGGTCCTCCTGTTTTAAATGACGAAACTTATCTTCCATGTAACTTTTTTATTTTAGTAATTGTTTTTGTAACTTATTCTTAAACTCCTTATCATTAAGATAAAGATAAATTGCTCGAGAGGCAAGCTTTTGAAAAGAAAAATTATCTTTCAAGCATTGAAATTTAAATTCATCATAAAGCTCTGGATCTAATCTAACTGATGTTAGTTTTTTGTCTTTATTTCTCATAACTTTTTAACTTTTATATACATATATAAATATATACCTTTTTTAAAAAACTGCATCTGGGCATAGTCTCATTTCTTTGATTGCACAAAATCTACATGCATCTCTAGATGGACTAGTTGGATAGTCTTTATCAATATAATTACCTTTCATATCAACTGCTTTATGAACAAAATTTTCCATAAGATTAACAGCTTGTTTCATTTTACGGGGACCATCAGTTGGTCTAAATTCTTGGACTCTTTTTTGCATTGATGCAAATTCAGCTTCTACAGGAACTTTTCTTTTTAGTATAAAGTATTCAACGTTTATTTTTTCTACTGGTATGTTAAACTGTCTAGAGAAAAATTCTTTGTATAGTAAAATTTGTGATTTTCTTTTATCGTCATTTTTAGCAAACTTATTCCATCCTGATGTTGATGTTTTGATGTCCATGATTGTCCATTCGTCTACTCTTTCATCGTAGAATACTAAGTCGATAAGTCCTTTAAATACTACTCCAGGGCGTAACTCTTGGTATAGGAGTGTCTCTATCCCTGCTAAATATACTCCCTTAGTACTAAAGTAACCACCTCTTTTTTTCTTTAGAAAATTAAGAATATGTTTACCATCTAAAAAGAACATATTCATCTCTTCTTGATTAGTAAAATGTTCATGAGCGTTTTGAGCTTTCTGTCCTTTATAAGCTTTTATCATATTTTCATATAATAAAGCATCTAAGTCCATTTCGTTAGCAGTTTTTACTTTATCATGATATAATACCTCTAACCAAGATTGAATAGTCTCATGCATAGCAGTTCCAAATACTGCATGTATAGAGGGTTGGTATGGTGCTAATCTCTTAACATATGTCAAATACCACTGTTTTTCACAATTAGCAAAGCTTGAAAGTTGACTATATGATATATGTTTATTAGTCTTAGGTGATTGTTTGATTTTACTCTCCCAAACTTCCTTGACTACTTTTGGTAGCTTTTTTGGCATGTGTTAATCGTTTTTCCACATACCTCTTTCGACTAACTGAGCTATAATTCCGTAGTTAGTAAGATCTTGATACGTATCTATTAAGGTTTCGTTTTGAGTTTTTCGGCCAGTAATAATCATATTCTTCCAGCGATTGACTTTATCGCTTATTCTGTACCATAATCCTGTAAGAGCAAAAGACCTTTCATCTTCATTAGCAAGGCTAGTACCAGCAGTGATATTATGCATACCGTAGTCCAAATGTTTTTTACTAAATAGCTCCAACTGCTGTTCCATGATAGACATATAACCATTGTAAATAGTAGGATATTCTTCTTTAAGTATTTCACTTGCTTTCTGTGTTGTTTTAGCGTTCATTATTTCTCTGTCGCTCATATAACTATTTAATTAATTGAATTAATAACTCTTTTCATAAACTTATTTAACGCCTCTCTTAAAGGTGTTCCGTAATGACGGTGATCGTCTATTACTATTCTAGCTCCTTCTATATTAGAAATAAGCTCTCCAATAGCATCAATTTCTTCTTCTTTAAGTCCTCTTGAAGTAGATATCTTTTCCAAAACTCTAACAGTAGTCTTAAGGTCTCCTTCAAGTATATTGTCATCTGATGCAATTGTTTTTATAATTGGCAATTTCATTTATCCGTTAAGTGTTTGCTTATTATTGGAAAAGTATTTATCTAAAGCAGTTAACCTATCGTCAGCATCTACTAACATAGCTAATGCCTCTTCAGCGTTCTTATAAAAATCTAAAGTAGAATGATCTCCAATTCCTACTGCTTTGTTATTTAATAAATCTAGTGAAAGTAAAGCTTTTGCTTTATCTGCTTCTGCTGTCTTTTTCAGCATGTCTACAAGTTTGCTCATATACATTTCTTTTACTATTATAATATACGAAATAATTATTGAAATACAAACTACATATACCTAATTTTATTAGAATCTAATCCTTTTTTATCAACCCATTTTAAGGCTCCGCTTGGTAGAACAATTTGAACCTGTGTGGGTGTCTCTTTTATTGCAAGGAAACTATCAGTTTTTTTAACCTCTTTTTCCGGTTCTGTATTTACAAGTTCATCTATAATCTCTTCTTCATCAACTACTTCCATGTCTTTAACCATATCATTTAAAACCGTATTTAAGGCATGATCTTCATCCCACTCAGTATCTTCTAAACCATCTTCTAAGGTTATATCCCATTCTTTTTCGTAATGCAAACCGTCATTTCCATTTTGTCCTATAATCTCCATGCGTTTCTCATCCATATCTTTAAAAGCTTTTGATACTTGCTCTTTTGTATATTGTTTATTATACTCCAATCCATCAGGAATAGAGCCTTTGGCTTCTTTATATGCTTTCTCCCATAAGTCTTCTTTAGTTGTAATATCTTCTCCGTACAGGTTTTTCTGTCTTTTAGGATATGCTTTATCAAAAGCAAAATTAGCAGCTATTACTAAGGAAATGGCTAAAGGATCAAATACAAATATAATAATTAATAGGAGTATATTAATTATTTTATCCATAGGAGTACCTGTAAGTCCTGAAAGATACTGCAAAGGTCCTAACTCTCCTGCAACTTCAGTATTGTTGTCTAATTTTAAGACTTGTAATTGAAACTTTTGTAAGCTATCTGATGCTATTGTTCGTTTTTCTTGTGCAAGTTTACGATTCTCCTCCTCAATGTTAATACGACTCTGCGCCATTCTGAGCTCAGTAGTGGAGATTGTTGTTCTAACGCCCCCAACCACCGAGGTGTCTCGTACTTGGATGGACGAAGCTTTTGCATTAGATAAAGTACTAATGTTATTAGATATTCTTTCAATTTCCGTATCATATCGATCTACATCATTTTGATAAAATTCAATTTTCTTTTGAATAAAACCTTTTTGGTTTTCTACTACTGACAATTTAGAGTACGTTTCTTGATATGCGGCAGATAAAAAACCATAAATCCCCATAGAAGTAATTAGTACTAGAATCGTTGCTGCTACTACTAAATATGTTCTAAGTAGCTTGTTTAATGTAGACCAGTACTGATATAAGAGAGACGCTATAACTAACTTAGCTACTTCTAGAGAGCCGGCCATTATAATAACTTCAAAGGAAGCTCCGGCAAATAGCTTACTAAGACCGCTAACTGAATAGAAAGCGGCCGAAGCAGATACTGACAGGGCAGAAGTTGCTATTAAAAATGGTAGTATTCCTTTTTTTAAATTTTTCATTTTTGTACAAGTAGAAGAAGTGTTGCTACTCCTCCTGCTATTGTGCCTACTTTATAAAGGAATGTTCTTCTTTTCTGAGCTTTCAGAGCTTTTTCTAAATCTTTTGAAAGTTGAGATTGAATTGTACTTTTAGAGTTAAGTTCTCCTATAATACTTTTATAATTTAAAACTTGACTTTCTAAATTAGTAACCAATATAGATTGAGTTTCTAGTTTACCGTTGGTCTGTTTTAAAAGCTCTTCTGTTGTTTTAAGTTGAATTTTTAATTGATCACCTACAACAATATCCTTTATTACTAACTTAGCTACAGGTTTAGTTAATACTATCTTTGTCGAATCCGTAACGGTCTGTGAAAAACTGCTGTAACTCATCAGAAGAATAGCTATTAACAGCATCCAATTTTGCTTTAGTTTCTTTTCTAATAACATTAATTCTATAATTTAAATTATTTATTCTACTAGTATAGCTTGTAATTTTAGCTACTAGAGAATCTGATTCTTCTTCTAAGTGGCTATTTTTAGTATGCAATGAATCAACTTTTTGCTCTAACTTATCTATTTTATCTTGATAAGCTTTAACATCTACATCTATTTTCGATTGTCCCCATACCATCCAGGCTACAAAGCCTCCTAGTATAGCGAAAAGTAAATATCCTTGTAAACCTTTTCCTCCTCTAGCCTGAACGACTACAACTTGAGAATCTTTTTTATCTTCAGTTTTATCTGCCATAACTATAATTTAAGAAAAATACTTTAAAAAAGCAACTCTTATGAAATATCTTTACTTTCTATAAGCGTATAAGTAAAAGAATTACCCCAAATTTCTCTAGCTGTTTGACATATATCTAAAAATTCATGCCAATCATCATTAGAAGCAATAACTTGACATCCAGCTGACCATTTATCTACTCTTATGGATTTACCTCCAGAACGTCCTGTAGCTCTATGAATGTTAATTCCAAAAATTCCTTCATCAACATTCTCTTCTAAGAGGTCGTATTTACCATCTCTATTATTATCTCTGTATACTTTAACTGGGGCTTTTTGTCCTAAGGCTAAGTACTTCCCTTGATGTAGTCTAAGCTTATGAGAACCTCTATACTGACCTGGTTTAAGAATTGCTACTCCTTTTTCGTTTAAAAGGTTTTGCTCCCAATGAGAACCGGGATCAGTTGTAGCTTTAAAGCAATGGAATTTCCATTCTCCTTCTACTTTATATGATACGGTAATACAGTCATCAAAGGCATTTGTAACTCTTCCTTTAGTACCTGAATTTCTAACTCCTATTATATTAACATCATAGTCCCCTCCTGTAAAGTATTTATAGCCTTTAGCTTTCATTACTTCTTCTATCTCTTCTCTAGTATAACAACTCATAATTAACTACATTTATTTTTTATCTTATTAAACAATTCTTCTGCATATCCTTCTGGGTTTTCGATATGCTCTTTTGTAGATTCTATTTTACCTATTAAACAATTTTTAAAGTGCTTGCCGCTTTTACCTTTCAGTAAAGTTTCTATTGCACATGCTTTCATCCAAGTTCTTGGGTCGTTGCCTTGAACTGAAGACTTAACGTCATTTATTGCAATCATACAAGCTACTGTGTCTGCCATATTTATTCTACCTAGTTGTAAAAGTATGTAAAGAAAATAAAATTAATCCTGAGAGAAGTACTCCCAGTATTGCGTGGTCGTTTTTATTTACTTCAGTTCTATCTTTTCTTTCCCAAGAAGGTTTAGAAGCTCCGCAGCTAAATGTAAGTACACTTGCTAAAGCTAGTACTGTAATCTTCTTTTTCATTTTATTCTTTTTTTCCAAATATCTTACCTACTTCTGCTATACCAAATGCTCCTAATACAATCCATACAAAAGAATCGTATATAAATTCATTAATAACTAAATCTTTTCCAATATACCCAGTTACTAAGTCTGCTACAGCAAATATTACCATTACGGCAAATGCTAAAAACCCTACTACGGATTTTTCGTTGATGTTATTATCATCATCAAATAAATTTTTAAATGCCATCCATTTACGTTTTAAATAGTTTATCATAATATAACGTATTAATTAGTAACTTATTTTTTTATAACTATACTAAAAGGCGCTCATTATGAGCTCATCAATATAATCTTGTACGTCTTCTTTAGTAGCAGCCATTTTAAAGCTAATATCTGCTTGAAATCTTTCTGATTCTTCCCCATCTTGGAAAACTATTATAGTAGGTACAACTACTACTTTATATTTTGCTGCTAGTGATGGATCAGCTCCTATATCAAATCTTTCTAATTCACAGTCAGATAACTTACTTACCCATTCTATATCGTTTGCTTTATTCCATCCTGCATTAAAGTATTTTACTTCTACTTGACAAAATAAAGGAAGTGAAGTTAAAAATAATAAAACACTTATTATAGATTTTTTCATAATATATTATCTTAAATCATCTAACTTCTCTTCAATACGTTTAAGATCTTCTTTAACCTCTTTTATATCATCTTGAGTAGTCATAATAGTTTGACGGATTAGTTGATCCTTCATATCATATTCCATTCTAGTAACATCTGGTGGGGGAGCAACGGGTAATTCTTTTGCTTCTTCTATGTCTGCTTGTAATGCAAACCACATCCCTACAACTGTAGCTATACCAAATGCAATAGCACCTAGTGTTTGTATACTAACAGTAAAGCTTGTACTTTCGCTTAGTTCTTTTACTTCTTTTGCCATTTTTTAAAATATAATATAATTTACACCCATTGAAAAATTATGCCAGTTTCTATTCCAATATTGGTTATATGTTCCTTCAGCAAACAGGCCCAAGGATTTTGTTAATTTGTATCCAAATATTAATCCACCTGAATAGTCTATCCACTGTCCTCCATTATAATTATGAAAAGAAAACTGATCACCTGTCTGTATATGATAAGGCATTACATTACCCCAAGCATGTAACCAAAAGTTCTTCGTATACTTATAATAATCAAATCCTAATATAAGTGAATATTCTAATCTTAATGGAGCTGCATCTGTTTTCTTTTCTACATAATCAACCAATACTTGAGGAATAATTACTTCTTCCCATACTTCTGTACTTGTCGCTACAACATTACCTGATGGATCTAAGTATGTTTCTCCACCTGTTCCATCAAATTCTACTTCATACCCTTCTTGAATAGCAAGCCATGTATAATGTAAATTACCATTACTTAACATCCATTCTGCTAAAGGATCATATCCATAAGGTTGAGCTAATCTTTGAGCTGCTCCTATATTAATAGAAAATTCCTTAGTGATATTCTTTTTATATCTTTGGGATGCTTGAAAATATTCAATGTCAATAAATCCACCTACTAAGTACTCAACTTTAGCTACCCAATCATCAGCTACATATCTTAAAAAGTGATGTTGATCTAGATATTTAATTCCTTGAATTCTTCTATAATCTGCTTCAAATAAAAATTCAAATCCTTTTATTCTACCTAATGTAGCATTATCTGAATAAGATTCTTCAGTACCGTTATAAAATACATTTTCTCTATTTTCATATTGGAATCGAGCTATTTTTCTTATACCTAACGATAACGAATAATCAAATGGGGTTTCTATTACTCCGGGTATTAGTGTTCCTGTATTTACTGAGTATGTGTTTTTATCTGCTAATGAAGTACCTCCATTAATTGCAGCAAATATAGTTGAAAATTTAAGTGTCTTTTTTAATTCTTTCTTAAATTTAGATTCAGAGTCTTGACTAAAACCTAAAAATGGTATTACTAAAAGTAGTATTAATATTTTTTTCATTTTATTCTTTAATTATTCTTTTATTATATACTTTATCTCCATTCTTGATTGTTAAGAAATATACTCCAGCATCTGCTCTTGATAAATCTATTACATTACCTGTTGATTCAGATATAATTAACTTACCTAATAAATCTCTTACTTCAAATGTTACACCTTCTACATTAGAAGATACGTTTATTATTCCGGATGTTGGGTTTGGATGGACAATTATATTATTAATTCTTGAGAATTGAGATTGAATTGAACTAATATCAAATCCTTCTGGCCATCCATCTTCACAGTAGTTATACATTTCTTGACATATAGAATCAAATTCATTATCACAGCAATAACTGTCTACATCAATAACCCAAGCATAACAATTATCATTTAGCCAATATGGGTTGCCAGGACCATCTATACAGCCTGCGTCATATAGACAAGCATCTGGGTCTGAAACATTAGCTTCTGGGTTATAGTTATAAGATTCAGGATCTGTACAACCTATAATCGCTGTTATACAGGAACCGTTATCTACGTTAGCTTCTGGATTGTAGTTTATTGAGTCCGGATCTGTACAACCGTATACAATTTCTATACAGCTAAAATCTTCTGTATTAGCATCTGGATTGTAATTTAATGCATCTGGGTCTGTACAACCGTATACGATTGGAATACAACTTCCATCATCAACTGTAGCTAATGCATTATAGTTAAATGAATCTGGGTCCATACACCCGTATAGAATAGGTATACAGGAACCATCGTCTACATTAGCTTCTGGGTTGTAATTTAATGATGTGTTATCGGTACATCCTTCTACTACTGCTATACAAGAACCATCATCAACTGTTGCTAAAGGATTGTAGTTAAATGAAGTTTCATCCATACATCCGTATAAGATTGGGATACAAGAACCGTCATCTACATTTGCATTTGGATTGTAATTTAAAGAAGTGTTATCTGTACATCCTTCTACTACAGGAATACAACTTCCATCATCTACGGTAGCAAGAGGATTATAGTTAAATGAAGTTTCATCCATACATCCATAAAGAATTGGAATACAAGAACCATCGTCTGTATTAGCTTCTGGGTTATAGTTTAATGATGTGTTATCGGTACATCCATAAACAACCGGTATACAGGAACCATCATCGGTATTAGCTAGTTCATTATAGTTAAATGAGTCTGGGTCTGTACAGCCTGCTAATATAGGAATACAAGAACCGTCATTAGTATTAGCTTCTGGGTTGTAATTGAATGATGTGTTATCGGTACATCCTAGAACTACAGGAACACAAGTTCCGTTGTCTGTATTTGCATTCGGATTGTAGTTAAATGAGTCTGGATCTGTACAGCCAAATACTACTGCTTCGCAAGTTCCATTATCTGTATTAGCGTCTGGATTATAATTGAATGAATCTGGATCTGTACAACCAAAAACTACAGGAATACAAGAACCATCATCTACATTAGCATTAGGATCATAATTAAATGAATCTGGGTCTGTACAGCCTTCTACTATCGGGATACAACTTCCATCGTCTGTGTTTGCATTTGGATTGTAATTAATTGAATTTTCATCCATACATCCTTCTATTACAGGAATACATGAACCATCATCTACATTTGCATTTTCATTATAGTTAAATGATGTTGGATCCATACAGCCTTCTATAACTGGAATACAATCACCTGCTGTGTTAGCTTCTGGATTGTAGTTAAATGAATCTGGGTCCATACAACCTACAATTACTTCAACACAAGATCCATCATCTACAGTAGCATCTGGATTATAGTTAAATGCTAATGGATTCATACAACCTTCTATATAAGGAATACAGCTACCATCATCTACATTAGCTTCTGGGTTATAATTTAATGAACCTTCAGTCATACATCCTTCTACGATTGGAATACAAGTAGTACCACAGAATGGTAAAGCTGAGTATTTTTCAAAGAATGGTGCTTCAAAATTTTGTAATGCTCCTTGTCCATTATCTGCAAATGGATTAGTACCACCATCTAGTAATACTTGTTCATCTGAATCTACTATAAGGAATGAATTTTGTAAAGTTTGAAAGTTTAATTCTTCAGGTGTTGTTTGAGGGTTACCTACTTCAAAATAATATACTACTACTTCTTCATCTGAATTTAAGCTTAAAGGAAATGATTGTTCATCTATTCCAGGTCCTAAAGTATAAGTTCCTAAACTAACTCCTCCTTGTGCAACTCCTATAAATGAATTACCCCATCCGTCTGACGCTGCATCTCTTACAATTAAATTATATTCACAAACAGGAACTAATTCTTGTTTAGTAGCATCTGGATTGTAGTTAATTGAATCTTCATCCATACAACCTACAATGTGTAGTTCTGTACAAGAACCATCATCTATAGTAGCATCTGGGTTGTATGATTGATAAGCTGGATCTGTACAGCCATAAATTTCTTCTGTGCCTTCACAATCTACTCCAAACTGTTGTCCTGAGTATGCTACTTCTCCAAAATCAGGATCTGGTAGTTCCCAAATAATATCGCCATTACAATCATATATTACTACTGAACCATCTATAGTTCCACCCGAAGTAGAACCTGCTATACCGTCTCCGTAAGTATCATTAATAATAAATTCAAATCCTGTATTTTTATCTATACAAAAATTATAGGTAAATGTTTTTCCTATATCATTAAAGTTATATGTTCCATCTGTAACTGCTCCTATAATACCTCCACTGTTCATTGTCCATGAAGTTTCACCTGGCCAATTATCTAATGTAATCTGCATTGTTATCTGATGTTCTGTGTCTGGGTCACAATTTGTTCCAGAACAAGATCCATCATCTACTGTTGCCCATGGATTATAAGCTTCAGAATTTGGATCTGTACAGCCTGGTATGCAAGGGGTTGGAGTATAAGAAATAGGATCAGATGAAGTACCATCTGCAAAATTAACTACTAATTGATGTTCTACACTCCAATTAGGAGGCATCTGGCCATTACCGGCATATACTCCAAAATTAGTAGCATCAGGATTAACATTATAAACAAAAGGTCCTGCTCCTTCTACGTTAGAATAAGATACAGATTCTACCTCACATTCTGTCTCCCATTCAAAAACTATTAAAGCTTGAATATTCTCTAAACATTGCTGGTATGCATTAGTAGATGTTAAACCATCTATACAGGGGTCTGGTGGACAAGGAGCATTACCGCAAACATTAAAACAATGGGTTAATTTATATTCTCCTGATGGATTTACATAAGTTCCGTTATCAATTAATTCTTGAGGTACAGTTACTTTTCTTAAAGTATTAGGTCCTCCTGGGGCACCTCCTGTAGAAGTATCAAATAAACAACTTTCATCTGCATTTGGTCCTCCTTCCCATGCTGTATAAGGCAATCCGGAGTTACTAAAAGATGTAATTTTAAATCTATAATACACATCTAAGTTTTCGTCGGTAGGGTGAGATATGTTAATAATTTTTCTAAAAATACCATTTCCACCAACATCATCCATTGGAATATCTGTCCAACCAGTAACGCTAGTTTGAATATAAACTTGCATTTGATCTGAGTTAGGAACATTAGTGCTAATTTGTTTGGTATCTAATCTAAAAGCAACTGGTGCTGTTTCTTGGGATATGCTTAAAAAAGGTAGCATAAAGCATAACCAAAGTAATAATTTTTTCATGTTATTCTCAATTTGTTTTATAAACTAAACTTATGTTTAAATATAAATAGTGTCTAAACTGCATTTCTTGTTACCGTTTTACAGTCTACCTAATCTTTTGTTTTCTTCTTTTAGTTGAATCAGTCTTACTTCTAAATTAAATAATTGATCTTCTATTTTTTTAATTGCTTTGTCAAGTAGTGGATTTATTTCCTTAGGTTTTTTTATCGAATGTATTTCTTTAAATATTTCCAATGACTCCTTGTTAATTTTAATCCTTTCCATATTATCAATTTTAAGTTTAAAATAAAAAGAGGGCTTTCGCCCTCTCTATATTACTGATTAAATTAACCTTTCTTCTTAAGAATGTGGTACAATACAAATGCACCTACAAGTCCTAATAAGCCTTCAGCGCTTAACGAACCTAAAATTCCCATAATATTTCCTACTACTGAGATATTTGGTAAAAATGGAATTTCTACTCCTCCAAATAGTACTTCTAATACTACTCCAAAAGCAATTAAACTTATTCCAATTTGTGTTAGAGCGTCAGCCCAAGAACCTATTTTCTTCAATAAATCCATAATAATATTTATTAGTTAAACAATATATAACTGTCCATCGGATTTAAGGAATTCCTAATAATAAATAGTTTAAAAAAAGAGGGGACCTATCGTCCCCTATTTAATGTGTATAAAGAAATATTATGTTACTCTATATCCTTAACCTCTTTAGGTAGAAACTCAGAATTAACATGCCCGCATTTATTGCAAGCAAAGACTGGGATTGGAACATAAGTCGGTTTTCCAGTGCCGGTTAGTATTCCAGAAGCCTTACGGATTACCAATACTTGCTGGAAGTGAACATGTCCACAGTCGTCACAGACAACTCCTTGTGTTTGATTAATATCAAAATTTAGTTGAGGTTGTTGCATTATTTTTTCTTATTATTTCTTCTTGGTTTACGGCCTCGTCTTGTCTTTCCTTTAGCGGCTGCTGCGACATCCCCAGCTTGATCAACTACTTCTTTAGCAGCATCTACTACATCTTTAACCTCTTGTTTAACTCGCTTTGCTCTACGCTTAACTTCTTTTACAGTTTCTTCAACATCTTCTTTGATATCTTCTACTTTTTCTTTAACATCCTCAATAGTATCTTCTACTTCATCTGGGATGTAATCTCCGTCTCGGTCATTTATTTTTCCTTTTGTATAAAAACCGAAATAATAAACTCCTGCTGCTACAACTAAGAGTCCTAAAATAATTAAAATAGTGTCCATGTTTGTTTTTTAAGTTATTATTTAATTATAAATATGCAATACCATTCTTTCGAGGGTATTTTTCTGTTATATGATAGTAAAATTCTATCAATGTATCGTTAAATTCTATTAATTCATCAAAAACTTTATCCTTAGTAATACCTATAAGTTCACTGAATGATTTTGCTAGAGATTCTAATTTTCTATTTTCATCTGCCTCATAGTCTTCAAGTAACCTTTTTCTTCTAGCTCTATCTAGAGACGTTTCTTCTACGTATCTACCTAAATCTTCAAAATGCTCTTGGTATTTCTTATTGAGTTTATGCTCTACAACCTCTGCTTCAAACTTATAAGGACCAAAATCAAAATCACCATTAAGAATTCTATCTCTTAAAGGACTCCTATCTGATAAAGGTTTATTTTTATCTACATAACTCCTCCACCAATGAAACCTATTATACGGTCTCTTATAATAGTTCTTTTTGAAATACTTTTCAAGCCATTCTTCAGAATGGAACGGTTTATATGGTAAAGTTATTTTCATATACGTTAATATACGAATAAAAAATTTAATCGCAAACTTTTTTAACAGAAATTTCGTCGTTAGTCATCTCTTTAAGAAGAGTAGGTGGTGCATCTCTATACTGTCGCGCAAGGTTTGCGTAAGTCTCTAACCACTCTAAGGTATATATTTCAGATTCATTAACTACCAATTTGCGTTTAGTAGGATTATCTCCTATCAATCTCCTATATACTGTTTTTCCTCCATCAGGGGATTCGTATATGTAAGGCCTTTCTTCTAATATACTCTCTTTTTCAAAAGCACCTTCTTCTACTAACTCGAAATATTTTTTAATTGAATCACTCATAACTTTTATTTTTATGTTTATTTTTTCTTGTATACTTTTTTTTATTCTTCTGTGGTAGCGGAATTTTCAATGCTTCTCTCCATTCGTGGTAGGTTAGGGTTACTGTTTTCAATATAGGTTTCGTTCCATTCATCATTAAAGTATTCAAAATCCTTCGTCATATACATAAATATACGAAAATTAACGATTCTAAACAAATTTAATTCATATTTATATTAAAATAAATCCCATGAAATCCTTAATCCTATTTTCTTTTTTGCTACTTACGTGTATACCAAGTAACGCTCAATTATTAACTGAACCTGATAAGAAAGAGCATTTTATGGCTGGTGCTTTTTTTGGAGGATTGGCTTATGCTATCGTGTTAGATAAAACAGAAGATAATCGAAAAGCTTTTTTGGCAAGTCTTGCATCTGCTGTTCTATTTGGAACTATAAAAGAGACTTTTGATAGTAGACAAAAAGGCAACTACTTTGATACAAGAGATCTTCTTGCTACAACGTATGGAGGACTCTCCATTGGAGTTACTTTTGACCTCATTGCAAGAAAAGGTGAGAAAAAAGGTAAGATAATTAGATTTAAATTTTAATAAAAACCCCTCCGGTTAAGGAAGGGTCTTATAAATTCGCGCGTGGCAAGAAGAGAAAAAACGCCCCCTCCTAACTCACTTACTTAACCTCTGCCATATTAGCCTTCTTATAAGGAGTAATTAATTTCTTAATCTCTCCGGCTGCTTTTCTAGCTCTAGCTTGAGAAGTTTTTGTCGAACCTTCGTTATTCTCTTGAAGGATTGTAAATTGCTCAGCTATCTGTTCAAATAAATCTTGTTTTGCACTCATAATTTTCTTTTTTTTATTAATAATTCTAGGGTATCTAAATTCTGTCTTTATTAACCTATTACCCTCATAGGTCCAAGTATCTTCTAATCCATACTCGTTTTTAAAATGTATTTCCTTAATCTTACTCATTACATCATCATGCTAGGGTCAATGCCAGGTGCTGCTTTTTCTTTTATATTTGATATAACAGTTTCTGTAATTAGCATTGTTCCTGATACTGAAGCTGCATTTTCTAAAGCCAGTCTGGTTACTTTGGTTGGATCTATAATTCCAGAGTTAAACATATTAACTATTTTTTGCTCTCTTGGATTATAGCCTGCCCATATATCTCCTTCTTTTAATAGTAAATCTTCTTCTATATTTCCTATTTCATTACTACTATAGCCAGCATTTTCTAAGATTTGATAGAAAGGCTTTTCTGTTGCTTGTATTACTATATCGTATCCTTTCTGTTGATCTTCGCTTTCTACATCACCGATATATTCGGTCAGCATTTTTGAGGCATTCAATAGAGCTATACCTCCTCCGGGTAAGATACCTTCCTCTAAAGCTGCTTTAGTAGCATGAAGGGCATCATCAACTCTATCTTTCTTTTCCTTCATTTCTACTTCAGTATAACCTCCTACATGTACTATCGCTACACCTCCGATAAAAGCAGCTAATCTTTCTTGTAGCTTTTCAATCTCGTAAGGAGAATTTGATTCATCTATTTGAGTTTTTAATTCTTCTACTCTAGATTCAATTTCTTTTTCTTCTCCAAGAGCATCGATAATAGTAGTATTTTCTTTTCCAGCAGTAACTTTTTTAGCTTTACCAAACCAAGCAGAATCAAATTTATCTAAACGCATACCCTTTTCCGAAGATACAACTGTACCGCCAGTTAAAGCAGCAATATCTTCGAGTACTGCTTTTTTTCGATCGCCAAATTCCGGGGCTTTTACAGCTACTGTCTGTAGAATACCTCTCATTTTGTTTACAACTAATGTAGAAAGTGCTTCTCCGTCAATATCATCTGCAATAATAAGTAATGACTTATTCTGCTGAGAAACTGCTTCTAATATGGGTAAAAGCTCTTTTACTTGGTTTAATCGTTTATCTGTGATTAGAATTAACGGATCTCGAAGAACAGCTTGCATAGAGTTATTATCAGTTACAAAGTAAGGAGACTTATAACCTCTACTAAATTGCATACCTTCTACTGTTTCCAGATAGGTTTCTCCTGTACGTGACTCTTCAATAGTAACAACTCCATCTCGGCCTACCTTATCCATGGCTGTGGAAATTAACTCACCAACTTCTATATCATTATTAGCTGAAATTGTGGCGACTTGTTTAAGCTGTTCTTCGTCCGTTATATCTTTAGATAGATCATTTTCTAAATAATCTACTACCTTTTTTACTGCTTCATCAATACCTCTTTTTACATCTACCGCATTAGCTCCTTTAGTCATTACTTGAAGACCTTTTTTATATATCTCTCTAGCTAATAATGTAGATGTTGTTGTTCCGTCCCCGGCTTGATCTGCAGTTTTAATTGAAGCTTGTTTTACCAGTTGTGCACCAATGTTTTCAACTCTATCTTCTAAATCAATAGATTTAGCTACTGTAACTCCGTCTTTAGTAGATACCGGGCTACCCATATCTTGTTCTATAATAGCATTACGTCCTGCAGGTCCTAAGGTAGCAACTACAGCATCTGCTAATTTATCTACACCGTTTAAAAGCTCTTTTCGAGCTTCTTCTGAGAAAATTATTTTCTTATCCATTATCTTCTGTTTCTTTAACTGTTGCTAAAATTTCTTTGTCTTGAACTATATAGTATTCATCTCCTTCAAAATCAATACGTAAAGTACCTATTTTAGGTACCAGCACTAAGTCTCCTACTTTTGATTTTACTGGGATATAGTGTCCAAATTCAGATGTTCTACCAGGTCCTATTGCTACGACCTCTCCCATTTCAGGTTTTTCTTTACCCATATCGGGGATTACAATATTGCCGTACATTTGCTCGCCTTCGTCGATAGGCTTGACAAGTACACGGTCATTTTGTGGAATAAGTGTTTTACTCATTTATAACTTTTTTATTTATTTAATTAATATACGAACTATAATTCGAAAATCAAACCCTAGAGCGGAAAAAACCTATTTGATTTTCAGAGTTTTTAATTCTGATCCTTTTGTAAATGGAATAGCAATTTTTAGTAAACCATCTTTAAATTCAGCATCTGCCTTACTTAATTCAAATTTACTATCAATCTTCCAACCTAAGTTAAAAGATCGTCTAGCAATACCTTTATGAATATAATCA
>Ga0209645_1000096_pt1 | contig 42075 bp, 68 predicted proteins | sample ETNvirenome_6_30_FD_184070 | JGI IMG/M metagenome (GOLD analysis project Ga0209645, IMG submission 184070) | Marine viral communities from the Pacific Ocean - ETNP_6_30 (SPAdes) (version 2) | ecosystem: Environmental > Aquatic > Marine > Oceanic | place: Pacific Ocean | collected 2013-06-19
ACTGCTTGGAGATGATCCGATATTGCGTCAACGTGCCAGTTGTTCTGGAACTCGACACCCGGCTCAATCGTCGGCCACGCTGCTTTCGTAAACTCCCTCAATGATCTGCGGTACTTCTCCGCTCTGACCTGATCCAAGGTGAGATTGCTCAAAAGCTCGTTCAATTGCTGCGAGTTCATTTACGCCAATCCTTGTGAGATCCAGTGTTACTCTGTTTTCTGTTTCTACTTTATGCTCTTGCTTATCGACCCAGCCAGCGCGGTTTTTCAGGTAAAAGATAATCGCTGTGTTATCGCGTTCCAGCGTTGCATTTTCAAAGAGTGCGTTGGTCACTTCTTCGATGCCCAGCGCTTCGCCCCTTTTTATTGCCTCTGAAAACTCTGAATTTTCTGCCTGATAAACGTAGAAGGTTGCTACTGAAATTCCTAATGCTCTGGCGCATTGTTCTCTTGTTAAACCTTGCGCCATTAGTTTTTCTGTGCGTTGCAGCACTTCTTCATTGACTTCGAACTTTGGTCTTCCAACTGGGTTCTTTGATTTTTTCTTTGCCATGTTGATACCTTTCCACTTTTGAATTTAGTTTAGAATTTCAAAAAAAGAAAGACCCACCGAAGTGGGTCAGTTATTAAGGCACTTTCATAAGGGAATTGTCTTTTGCCAAGAACATCTTTTTGATAGCGTCTTTTGCTGTTTGTGTACAGAGTTTTTCTTTTTTGGGTGTAATGCCAACGCGAGTGAGGTCGAGCCGATCTGCATCCCAACAGGCTTGTACTGTTATATCTGCGTCTGTGTATCCATCTGAGTGATAGGTCAGTGCTTCATCCAGCAGCCGCATTTCTTTATTGGACAGATCGAACCATTTGCCTCTGATTGAGTGTGCATATTTGGCTGCACGATATCCATGATATGGATCTCTATTTTCGTTTCTGCGTTGCGTATCGTGTAGGAGCGCGAACAGACCAACGACTTTTGCATTGGCATTTTCTTGTTGTGCAATGTGCCTACCGTTTTGGAAGACACGCGCCCAGTGTTGAAAGCCGTGATAACCTTGGTGGTTCATTTTGTATTGATGATAGCAATGTTTTGCGAATTGTTTTGTTACCATGCGAGCATAAACACCAGTATTGCTATGACTAGGATTGCGAAGGCGCATCCAGCTATGATTTCTTTTGCTATTCCATCTGGTTTGTTATCGAAGATATGAACGTGGCCTTTCAGATCGATGGAGATCCATTGATCTTTATTGGCTGGCAGTTCGCCTTGCTGAGTGTGTACCCAGATGTAATTAGATCCACGGCGTTTGCTTGTGTTTTCCTGAATCCATTTTGGCATGTCTTTATCGAAGCCTGTAAACTTCCAAGATTTAACGATCATGCTTTACCTCCAAACATTTTCTGCATGAGATCTTTGCCTTTTGGCGTTAGCTTGATTTCTCTGTGGCGTCTGTCTTCTGGCATCATGTTGAGTTCGATAACTTGAGCGCCTTTGACTTTGCCTCTGCTGTGGTCTGCTAGGGAGTGCAGCAATCTGTTTGTAGTTGATTGTTGAAAGCCTAGCTTTTTGTGCAGATCATTACTGGTTGTTGGTTGATCTTCACATATGGCTGTGAACACAATGATATGGTTGATTGAAGTCTGTGATGTATTCACGACTTTATTGAACTCTTTGATCTGCTTTTGCAGTGTTGATATTTGTTTCATTTCATTCCTCACTAAAGATGTCTTTTGCCAGATCGATTGGCACTTCGACGGTGCTGGCTCTGAAGTCACACTTCAAACATTTCCGTCTGCGTTTGATTGTTTGAAAGCCGAAGGTTGAATGTTGTCTTGAGTCTACGGCTGACATTTTGGTTTTGCATTTTGGGCAGTACGACACTGTGTCATAGTTTGGTTCTGTCATTTTTCTGGCCTTAGTTTTGGCCTGATTAACTTTGAGACTTTATCTGTGACGTGGCATGTCATCATGATGTCGTTGCCATAGAGATCGTATAAGTGGTTATAGATACCGTCTGCGCTTCCGCTATTCATTGCTGAGTAGCAATGTTTTTCGCTTTGGAACCATATGGACGTTTCGATCTCTTGCTTTTGCACTGTGTATTCGATGACGAGAGCTGTGAAGTATTCGATCATGTTGATGCCTCTTCAAATATTTTAATCAAACCTTCACGAGATAGTTTGAACTCATCAATTTCGCTGATTTTAAATCCTCTTCCATCAAGCTCTAGTGAATCACGATTAATTTTTGTTATTGGCTTCCAAGTTCCAGCCCATAGATTAACATCTTTCGAGACTTTGGCCTTTCCATATGTAAATGGTTTTTTTCCAAATGCTGTCACGCCATTGAGTTTGTCATGTAGCTTTGTCATTACGCTGCCTCCTTTTTTCTGAAGGCATCGTAAAGATCGATAGCAGCTTCTCGCCAAGATTTTTTTGTGATTGGGCTTTCGCCTTTGACGTGATGCCAAGTTGGGGTATCGCGTGATGTTCCACATGGAGCTGTGGTTGTGTAGTAGATTTCACCAATGTAGGTGTAATGATCTTCGCCGTATTTTTTCCACAGGATATCTGCGTAGGCGTATTCGGTTCCAGATCCGTGGACGCGACAGATGATATCGAATCCGTTTTTGGTGTATTTCATTCTGCGTATAGACATGTGTTTTCCTCTCTCTCTATAAATCACATATAAGCCATCTGGCATAGATTGCAAGTAGTCAAAGTAAATTAATTTTGAGCTGACACGCCGACCATCATCATGTCGGGAGTTGCGATGCAGACGTAACGCTTGCCTTCGGCCATAAGCAATTCGTTTGCGCTGTTCATTTTGAACAATGGGTGATTTGCTTCTTCAAAGTTTTTGACAGTCTTTGGAGTGATCTTGGTGATGCGAGTGTATGTGCGGATCAAGATAGTTTTGCCGTCTGCGATATGCTTGTTGATAAACTCAAGTGCGATTTGTGATTTCATTTCGATTTCCTTTCTCTCTCTTACACTATTAATATATGTCACTTGTCACACATTTCAAGTATTCCAGATAAAATTAATTACATTTAATGCAGAATAATTGCAGTGGTGGTGACTGCAATAATTCACCCAGCCCAAACCCCTTATTCTTATAGTAAATATATATATATATATTATTTATTGTATTATTACTTACTACCCTTCCTACCCCCTCTCTGGGGGAGACATGGGGGGATCTGTAGGTACTAATAATAGACTGCATTATTGCAATAAATACATTAAATACTAAGCCATTGTTTTTCATACTAAAAACCCCCCTATTTACGAATGCAATAAATACTGCAATTAAAAATCTGGCTCACCATTCTCATCGAACTGTGGCTTTCTGTAGGTATATTGGGGTTCAGGAGCTGGTTCTGGTTTGGGCTTTTGCCTATTCACCACTCCCAGCACCTCCAGCTCCCGAACCATGTACTCAGGCATCTCGTTCATGGTCTGCGCTCTACAATGTATTTGGTTTCTCTTCTTGGTGTCTCTGCCCAGACTGTCCAGATGAAATCCATTGTGGCGCTCTGTCCACGCTCTGGAGACATGGCTGGCCTCCACGTCATGGCCATCACTGCCATTGGCCCAGTATCCATGAACAGCCGCCTACGCTTCTCAGCATGCCAGTATGTTGCTTTGGTTAACATTGCAAACGGCACTTTCTTTTGGACTGATCGCTCAATAAAGTTGGAAGCCAGTCTGAATGGTGGGTTGGTTATGATGGCATCACAGGCGCAATCGGCATGGAGAAAATCCATATTGCTGTCGCCATATCCCCGATCATAAAGATCCGAAGATACTACTCTGAAGCCTCGCAGCTCCAAAACTTTTGAGATCGCCCCATCGCCACAGGCTGGCTCCCAGATGCGCTTACCCCTGAACAACCACTCAAAACGATTGAGCAGCGCGATGGTGCATTCGGGTGGGGTGGCATAAAAGTCTGCCTTATTGCGTTTGTGTTGATCCGACTTACCGCCGATTATTGTTGATGATTTCATTTTCTCTCCTCTCAATGTTGTGGTGGTGCGAAGTATGCAAACCTTGGCTTGCCCCTCTGCCCAGCGTTAGTTTGTCTGCTTTGAATGCCGCGATCTTGCTCCAGCGCGTCCAGAACATCCTGACGGCGCTTTGGCTCCATGTTTGCAAAAGCAGAAACTGTGCGTGATATTTGCGAAGCTGTGATACCTTCGAGCCCGGATCGTTCGATCTTATCGAACACTTGCTTGCATGTTGCCTGAAATGGACCTTCGGCCATGTTTGCCCTGAACATCTCAATGGCTTGCTTGGCGTAGTGATCAATGTAATCGATTGACCACTGCATTGCATCAATCCCGATTTCATCCTGACCCATTGATCTGGCAATGATCAGCGACAGACGCATCGCAACTTCGCGTGATCGATTGTACATATCTTCCAGACCAGATCCGTTTTCACTTCTGATGGCATCGACCAGACGCGCTTCATAATCGCGCAGCATATCTTCAGCCTCTGGAGTGAAAGCAACTTCGATTGGATGGGGAGGCAAATCATGTGCATTGCCTGTGTCCAGATCACCCTCCTGTGCCTTGGCGTGTTCCTTCGACCAAGATGCCAGACGCTCTGAGATTGTTGATCTGCGTTTCTTCTGAGACATCTGCACCCCGATACCAGAACGCACGATGATGAATCGGTTTAACAAACCAGACGCAACATCACCGCCCCCGATAGCTTGCAGAAACTCTGATGGCGTGGACATGCCAACTAGCGTCAGGCTTGGCCGCTTCACTACTTTCTCCAGCTTCTCAGCCTCAGAAGACTTCATAGTGTTAGTCGCGTAGCCTTGCTGTCTGAGCGTACCGTCTTGGCGACCAAAGCATTCCATGATGGTAGTCAATGCGTCTGCCTTGTGCTGCATACCGCGAGCTGCTGCCGACTTGAGCTGACGCCCAAGTTCATCGACCACAGAAACATGGGTAGGCTTTTTGGTCAGAGTTGAGATGACCCCAGCCGCTGACGTGTAGCCTGCTGGCCCGATCAGTTCGTCCAGACCAGCCTGTTCAAGCAGCTCCTCCAAGACAGTCTTGGTATGCTCCTTACCAGATCCTGTTTCACCAATGTTCAGAAAGTACAGACTGGAAAAATTTCTCTGGTCTGTGACCCATCTGCGCCCCATGACCACAGATCCAAATGCGAGTGCAGCTTGGACTGCGAACTGTGGCTGTGGCTTGATGGCTGTGACTGTGTAGTAATTTACCACGTCCTGAAGAATACCGGGAACACTCAGTAAATTTTCAGGAACATCATCTAATGGCTCTCTCTCTTTTTTGATTGGCTTGGATAAAATTTGCGCGGCAACCTTTGCGCCATGTTCGATGGCCTCTCTGTCGTATTCGTAGTCTGGATCTTGCGTCACGTTCAAAAGCTGTGCCGCATCTTTAACTGCCTTGGTCACATTGCCCTGATGCTCGTATTGCAAGAACACCTCGAAAGCATCGAAGCTGTGGGCGCTGTCAAATGGATCTGATGCATGGTGGCTGTAGGCGCGACCATCATCGAACAACTTAACCCCAGCCAATCCAGATGAAGAGTTTGGCGATAGGTATCTGTTTCGAGATGTTGGCTTGTAGCCGTACTGCACTAATAGTGTGTGCATATCGTGCGCCTCATTATAGGCATCGATCACGGACGTGCTGTCACCTTTTGGTCTGGGCTTTCTGGTAGGCTGAAATTCTTCCTTCTTTTTCCAAGGACACATGCTCATAAGCTGTGGCCTGAAGCGATCCCACTCGCGCCATAGTGTTAGGAGCTGTGGCGGCAATTCTGGTAGCCCATCCCAGATTGGCATACCAGCCCACTCATATGGACGGCCTGTATCTGGATGTATCGATGGTGGTAGAACATCTTGCGATGGCCCAGCCCGAAGCTCGAAGACCACTTCGGTTTTGCGCGGATCATCTTTGACTGGCCAAGACAATTTCTTGATGACCAAATCAGATGGCGCTTTGAAGATGAGCTTGCCCCTGTTTTCGCGCCCGATAATCTGTGGCGCTGAGTTCATTAGATCAGAAAAGTTGATGCCCAACTCTTCGAAGATAATCTTTGTGTTTTCGACATTATCTATATCCACAGCGCATGTGCCTGATGCGCCATGTAACAATCCCACATTATGTGTTGGGTTTTTCTCGTAATAGTCACGCGCAATTTCTGGATCTGACAACGCCTTCTCTGGCTGCTGCCAGCCAAACTTTGTCGGCCCCTTCGATCCTGCTGGGATTGTGACCAAATACCAGCCCAGTCTTGAACAATATTCTTCTATCTTCATTGCGAATCACTCAGGTAGTCGCTGAGTTTTTTCCATGTGTTCAGGCTGATTTGTTCGTTGCCTGTGGCAATTGCTTTGACTGTCGGATGAGACAGCCCACACTTCTCCGCAACCACTGTTAAACGCCTGTCTTCTAAGGCTTTTCGTATGTCATCGATTGGCATTAGGTTTGTCACTTTCTTCTCCTTTTTGATACAAATTTGCATATTTTGTAAAAAGATCTTTACAGAATAAAATAATTTCTGTAAACCGATTTTTGTAGAGAAAGAAAAAGTGAAAGGAATTGCCATGAGCAATGTAGACGGTTTAGCCGCCCAATGGCTACAATTAAAGGCGCAAGAAAAACAATTAATCGCAAAGCGCCATACGATAGAAGCCCAAATCACCAAGGCGTTGGACGCCAAAGATGAAGGCACAATAACTCACCTACTAGATCAGCACAAAATTTCGTTGACACAGCCTGTCACGCGCAAGGTTGATGCGGTTCAGTGGGATAAAGTTAAAGACAAAATTCCAGAGCATATGCATCCAGTTAAGCACAGCATTTCTGCTGATGCTGTTGGCTGTCGTTATCTGGCAGAAAAAGAGCCTGTTATGTGGCGCAAGATCGCAAAGGCGTTTGAAACAAAACAAGGTAAAATTGGCGTGAAAGTAGAGGTGCTATAAATGGCCATAAATTTAAAACAACTATCGAAACCGACAGGACAGCGACCAATCATCGCTACACTGTTTGGCGAAGGCGGCATGGGTAAAACTACCCTAGCTGCCATGTTCCCGAAACCTGTGTTTATCCGAACTGAGGATGGCACAGCGAGCTTGCAAGGGAATGATGAAGTAAGTCTGTTTCCAATCGCAACATCGAGTGACGATGTTTTGAGCGCGATTGAGGCGCTGGCGACAGAAACGCATGAGTTCAAAACTGTGGTGATTGATAGCATCACTCAGTTGGCAACGATGGTCGAAAGTGAGATCGTTGCAGCAGATCCCAAGGCAAAGTCAATCAATCAAGCTGGGGGTGGTTATGGCGCTGGGTACAGCACAGCCGCTGAGAAGCATCGCCAGATCCGTGAATGGGCTGGAGCTTTGGCTTATGACAATGGCATGAATGTGGTCTTTATTGGTCACGCGGATACAGAGACTTTGGATCTGCCAGACATGGACCCATTTGCCAGATACACAGTGCGGATGCACAAGAAGGCAATTCCGCACTACACTGATAATGTCGATCTGGTCGGGCTTATTCGACTGAAGACATTTACGAGAGGCGATGGTGAAAAGAAACGCGCCATCTCAACTGGGGAACGTGAAATCCTGTGCTTTCCACAGGCGTCGAGCGTTACCAAAAATCGTTTCAACATCACTGAACCGCTGCCATTCACGTTTGATGGCGGCAATCCATTCCACCAGTATTTAGCAGAAGGATAATCAAAATGGATCTTAATGGCTTTAACGCACTCAACCACGAACCTGTAACCTCTTTTGATCCGCTACCAGCGGATTGGTACAAGTGCGTGATTACTGACACTGAAGAACGTCAGACCAAGGCAATGGATGGCTCATACTTGCAGCTTACCATTGAGGTGATCGAAGGACCGTTTTCTGGTCGAAAAGTTTTTGATCGCTTAAACCTGAACAATAAAAACCAGACTGCTGTTGAGATTGCTCAACGCGCTCTGGCATCGATTTGTCGAGCAGTCGAAGTTCCGAACCCAAAGAACAGCGACGAGCTGCGCGACAAACCTTTGATGGTAAAAGTGTCAGTACGACCAGCAGAAAACGGCTACGATGCATCTAACGATGTTAAGGGTTATGACGCTGCGTCAGGATCTTCAGCATCTGTAGCTGTGGCAGCAGAGCCAGCAGTGGCTAACGGATCTGCAACGCCACCTTGGAAACGCTGAGTTCAGTTTTTGGGATGGGGCGCGTGTCGCCCCATTACATGAACAGAAGGAGAGTGAAATGAAAACACACAAAATTAGTCTGAAGCATTACTTCGATCATAAGGATAAATCGAAGGTGACCTATGAAAAGCCATCAGATGAAATCATGGAAATTTTGGATCAGGTTTTTCAGAAGTTCAATTACAACTGGGTGAAGGATGATGCTTGAGTACATCGTCATTCATACTGGTGTTGTGATTATCCTAGCTTTGATTGGAGTAATTTCTTGATGGAACTTGAAGCATTTGTCACGCCTGAAACAATACAGGCAATTTACAATTACTACCAAGCCAAGAGAAAGAATGAGCATCGGCCTCATCTTGGTGGTAGTCAAATCGGAAACGAATGTAGCCGCGCATTGTGGTATCAGTTTCGACACGCATGGACGCCTCATTTTGATGGGCGTCTTTTGCGTTTGTTTGAAACTGGTGATCGTGAAGAAGATCGCATTGTGTCAAACCTTCGAGCAGTCGGAGTGACGGTTTGGGAAAGAGATCCAGAGACTGGCAAGCAAGTCAGGTTCGAGGCTTGTGGTGGCCACTTTGCCTTATCGCTGGATGGCGTTGGAGAAGGCTTCAAGGAAAGCAGCAAGCCGCATACGCTTGAGTTCAAAACGATGAACGACAAAAATTTTAAGGCCACCAAAAACATGGGCGTCGAAAAGTCGAAGCCGATCTACTGGGCGCAATGTCAGGTTGGCATGATACTGTCTGGTATTGATCGATGTTACTTTTTTGCTGTGAATAAAAACACAGATGAAATGTATGGCGAGCGGATTAAGCTGAACAGAAAAGAAGCGCAGAAGCTGTTGGACAAAGCCCACAACATTGTTTTTGCCAGTACACCACCCAGCCGCATTGCAGAAGACGCCAGCGATTGGCGCTGTAAATTTTGTCCGTACTGGGCGATTTGTCATGGCTGCAAGATTCCAGAAGTGAGCTGTCGAACTTGCGCCCATGTGACGCCAGAAGAAAATGGAACTTGGAGCTGCAATCGAAGAGATACTGCTGAGACTTGTGAAGAGCATTTGTACATCCCTCAGATTATGCCGAAGGATCTCGAAATGAGTGACGCTGGAGATGACTGGGTTGAATATGAAGACTTGGATACTGGTGAGACTTTCCGCAACAATGGAAACAGCCGTGAAATTTTTGAGGGAAGGATGAGAGATGGGGGTCCGTGAAGAGTTACTTCGAGATGCACTAGAAGAATTTATCGATAGATTGCCAGATGAAATTACCAATACTGAATCTGCTTGGATAATTTTTAATATTCTTGGCTCGCGTGAGAAGCTCGAAGACTGGGGAAGCATACACAAGCTGACAGTTGCGAACATCGCAGAGTATTTCATTCATCAGGCATTTTCGAATGAAGAGTTGGCTGAAACAGAAGCAAAGATGTTTCTGGAGAAAATTGTAAAGGAGCATAAATCAAGATGACTTTCGAGCTTCGTGATTATCAGAAAGACGCCATTGATGGGCTGTACGATTACTGGGCGCAAAAGATGGGAGAGAACCCATTGATCGTTGCGCCGACTGGATCTGGCAAGACGGCGATCATTGCCAAGATGATACAAGACGCCATGAGCTTTCCAAACACTAGGGTGCTGGTTCTGGCGCACGTTAAGGAGCTGCTTGAGCAAGGGGCATCAGGCTTGAAAAAGCTGTACCCAGAAGCTGAGTTTGGCTTTTACAGTGCGTCTTTGAAAGAAAAGGATCTGACCAAGCCAATAACTTTTGGCGGCATTCAGAGCATTTACAAGCAAGCGTTTAACATGGTTCCAGCTCCAGACTTGGTGATTATCGACGAGGCGCATATGCTGCCACCTAAAACGACCACACGCTATGGTCGGTTTATCGATGACCTGAAGCAGTGCAATCCAGACGTGAAGATCGTTGGGCTGACGGCCACGCCATACCGATTAAGTTCAGGATATTTGCACAGAGGTGAAGGCGCAATCTTTGATGGCATTGCCTATGATATTCCTGTTACCATGCTTATGGATCAGGGATACTTGGCTCCAGTTATCAGTAAAGGTGGCTTGGAGCAGATCGACCTGACCAATGTGAAGAAGCGAGGTGGTGAGTTTGTCGAAAGCGATCTGGCTGTTGCTGCATCTGATCCTGAGTTGGTGCGTAAAACAGTTGAAGAAATTGTTGCGCTGGGAGCCAACCGCAAGAGTTGGTTGATCTTTGCCAGTGGCATTGACCATGCAAATATGTTGGAGGCTCAGTTTTTCGATCACATGATCGACTGCGAAGTTTTGACTGGTGAAGACAGTCAGAAGGATCGCGCATCGAAGATCGAAAGATTTAAGAACGGTAGTTTGCGCTGCTTAGTAAACGTGAATGTTTTGACCACTGGTTTCGATGCTCCGAATGTTGATTTGATTGGGCTGGTTCGAGCGACAGCATCGACAGGTTTGTATGTTCAGATTATTGGGCGTGGCACTCGAACATTTGAAGGTAAGGAAAATTGTCTGGTTTTGGATTACGGCCAGAATGTCGAGCGGCATGGGTTTATCGATAAGGTGAAGCCAGAGCGTGATAATAGGGGCGATGGTGATGGAGAAGCGCCCATCAAGACTTGTCCGAAGTGTCAGATGCATTTGGCTATTGCCTGTTTGATTTGTCCTGACTGTGGCCATGAGTTCCCACCACCCACGCTGAACCACGCCAGCAAGAGTTACGATGGCGCGATGATCTCGACACAGGTGAAGCCTGAATGGTTTGACGTGGAAAACGTAACGTACAGGCGCTGGCAGAAGGCTGGGAAGCCCGATAGCATTCGAGTGACGTATCACTATGGCTTTTTTAAAGAAGTGTCTGAGTGGCTGTGTCCTGATCATGGTGGCTATGCCACGACCAAATACATGCAGCGTAGGGGGCAACTTGGAGCGAAGGCAAAGACTACCAGTGAAGCGATGGATGAATGTCAAAGCTGGAATAAACCCAGCCGCATCATGGTAAAGCCTGATGGAAAATATGAAAGAATTGTGAGGTTCGATTATGAGAAACGTGAAAAGAAGGAAAACGTCATCGACGTTAATTTCGGTTTCGAGGACATATCCTTCTGAGCATGATGAACAGGTTGGGTTTGTAAATTGGTTTCGCACAAGATTTCCGAAGGTTTTAATTTTTGCCATTCCAAATGGAGGCAAGCGATCAGTGGGCGCTGGCAAGAAACTGAAGGCTGAAGGTGTTGTGGCTGGGATTCCTGACCTGTTCATTCCTAGCTGGGATGTCTGGGTTGAGATGAAGCGTAAATCTGGTGGGCGACTTTCCCCCGATCAGAAGAAGATCATCGAATACCTTGAGAGCGAGGGTTACAAAGTGATTGTTGCCAAGGGCGCGACAGATGCATCGAAACAAATAATGGAAGCAAAAGATAACTGGGGGAGAAAAGAATGAACGATCTTTCAGTGCGGCCAATCACACGGCGATCTGCGCTTCCTTTTATCATAGACCGTCATTACATGCACAGGGTTCCACCTATCAGCATGGCATTTGGATTGTTTGATGGTGAGAAAATGATTGGCATAGTCACCTATGGCGTTAGCGGATCTACGACTTTGCGGCGCGGTGTTTGTGGAGATGAATTTGCTGATAATGTTTATGAGCTTACGAGACTTTGGACTGAAGATGATGCTCCCAAAAACGCAGCGAGTTTTTTGATTAGTGGCTCATTGAAAATGGTTGATAAGGAAATTATTGTGACGTTTGCAGAAATAGAGGCTGGTCATGTTGGCACGATTTATCAGGCGTCAAACTTTTTTTACTGCGGCCTATCTTCGAAGTTCAAAGATCCAAAAGTTAAAGGATTGGAGCATCAGCATCACACAACTTATGCACATGGCATGAACATGCAGCAGATCCGCGACAAGTATGGGGCAGAGAATGTTTACTATGTCGATAGGCCGCGCAAGCATAGGTATGTTTTTTTTAACGCCAAAAAGAAACGGCGCAAAGATTTAATCAAGGCTCTCAAATACAAAGTTCTGCCTTATCCAAAACAAGGAGAAAAGAATGAATTGGAAATATCACTGGACAGTTAGGGATAATGGATTGCATATTTATGAAAATGGTCAGCGGATTGCGAAGATTGATCCTGATCATTTCAAACATTTAGTTGCAGAATTGGCAGAACATGTAAGGTGGCAAGAAACGAAAAAGGAGAAAGAAGATGTCAGAGATGATTAATGAAAGGGAACTTAATACTTTCCAATCAGCGCATGTGAGGTGGCTGAAGCAGCAACTCAATAATCTCAAAGACATTAAGAATCAAAGAGAAAAGCCTTCAGGAATTGACCGCGAGATTTTTGCTGCTGATATGGAACTGACTGACTACATCAAACAACTTCGAGAACACGGCTATAAAATATAAAATAATTTAAAAAAAATGCATTGCCCCTATTGTAATCTATGACAGATGTCATATATGTAAGGTGTAGAGAGAGAGAAAGGAAACACTATGAAAATCATCGTACAACATGCAGATCACAATCGTGAAACTGGAGAAATCACTAGCTATACAAATGTAGCAGAAGTTAACGGATCACGTTTTGAAGACGTAGATCAGGCACTTGAGTATGCTTACCGCTACACAAACAATGTCATGGGTTCTTGGTCTATCAAGAAAGAATTTTTGCCAATGCGTGATGGCGGCGAAATGCCAAACGGCGACTACAATGACGATGTTACTGTATTGCGTCATCGTCCAGATGGCATGGGTCAGAGATCAACAATGATGGGTGATCGCATGATTGTTAACGGACAAACTTATGAAGTTGCAGCGTTTGGTTTCAAAATGATGGAGGAGGTGTAATGAGACTATACATGAACAGCAAAGGCGAATGGTTTGGCACACAGGCAGACGCTCGCCGCAATTCACCAAGAAACTGGACAGAGGTCGATGTACCGACATCAAAACAGGATCTGCTAAACTGGCTCAACGAAAACAAAGTCGGAGGCATTCAGCAGAGCGCCTCAGAGCCTCGCCCAGCGCCAGAGCCGAAGTCTGAGCTGCTGTCGCCCCACGCAGCATCTTGGGTCGCATGGTCGCTCGACAACCTCAAGCGCGGCAACAAAAAAGATGCCGAAGAAATGCTGGCCAAAGGATTGAAGATTCAAAGAGAGTGGGCATAAGCCCATTCTTTTTTTTGTTCTGCCCCTTGTAATCTGTGACAGATGTCATATATATATAATGTAGAGAGAAAGGAAACACTATGAACAAATTTTCAGTTACTTATGAAATCGGTGAAAAAAATAACCCCGATACAATTTGCACCCGCTTTGTAAAAGCAGAAGATGCTGACATGGCAGTAGTAAAAGTTTTGGCAGAAAAAACCGAAGATGGTTATCCGTTAAGCACAGTCATCATGCTTCGCATCACAAAAGTGGAGCGCGTGTAATGAAAAATCTAAACATCAAACCAGTCAATCACGGCACAACCAAAGCTGACAAAAATCGCTATTGTGGCCCAGCCGTCATCAGCGCCATCACTGGCATGACAACTGGAGAGGCATCACGGTTGATCCGTCACGTCAGTGGCCGTAAGGCCATCAGAGGATCTTCAGTTCGTGAAGTCACAGACGCACTGACTATGTGTGGCATCAAGAGCGAGTACAAGTCATTCGGCATGAAGCTGGGTCGCTCCACTGGCCCAACACTTGCTGGATGGCTGAAGGCCACAGTCAAAGAGCGCACTGCTGATCGCGTGTTCTTGATGATCGCTGGGTGGCACTGGCAGTTGATCCAAGGTCGCCGCATCGTCTGTGGCATTCTTGGCAGTCCAACGTCTGTCCGTGACAAGCGCGTCAAACGCAGAGCGCGTGTTGCCAACGTCTACGAGCTTCATTCCACTGGAGCCATCACAACGCCCACAGAGGCTAAAAAGCCTAAGAGTGTTGATACCAACCGAAACCACCGTTCCAAGGCTCAGAGCCTCGCTAAGAAGCTGGGCATCACCATTGAGATTGAACGCTGGTTTAGCTCAGACATTAACAAGTACGAGAATGTCTACTGGATTCAGTATGAAGGTGACTTCGACTACTCTGAGAATGGCATCATCGACGGCCACTGCTCATATGACTGGCAAGAGGTGTTTTGGAAGCTCCAAGAAATCGAGCAGCACCAACAAAAAAAAGCAGCATAAAAATTGAGGCTTCGGCCTCTTTTTTATTTCTTGCTATTGTAATCTGTGACAACTGTCATTATATAATAGGTATAGAGAGAGAGGAACTTAACATGGCATACAACCCAACACATGAATATGAGCATCGCTACCACCCAGCAATCGAAGCTCGCAAAATGGCTAACGCCGCCAACACTAAGCGCAAAAACTGGATTGCCACTGATGATCGCGCAGAAGAAATCATCGAATTTGTTTCTGATTACAATTCAGATGGCGAAGGCTTTTTCTCAGCTTGTGCAAAAGGTATTGAGAAGTTTGGATCGCTTACACCTAACATGCGTAACGCTATGGTTAAGGTGCTGGACAAACGTGCCGCACAAGCCGCTGAGTGGGCTACCAGAGATGGCAAGTGTGAGTTTGTTGGCACAGTGGGCGAGCGTCAGGCTTTCGAAGTCACAGTGAAGCATATCGTGGAGCTGGAAGGCATGTATGGCATTTCATATCTTCACATTTGCCGTGACGCTGATGACAATGTAATCATCTACAAAGGCACACAATACTGGGGTAAAGGCGCTCAAGTAACTTTCATGGCCAAAGTAAAAGATCATGGCGTCCGTGATGGTGTAAAGCAAACCATCATCCAGCGCCCTACAAAAGTAAAAATAAATGGGGAGGATTACTAATGAAAAAATATGTAGCATATTATGTGCAGTCAGGCACAAACGAGCGTTTGTCGGCAGAGGCCGACAGCCTCGAAGAATTAAAAACCATGATCTACGGTCAAGCCTATGGCCCGAAGTATGGATCTGTCACATATTACGAAAGAAAGCAGCAGCCTTAGTTGGCTGCTTCTTGCACCTTGGTTGATACGTTTGGATTTATATTTTGTATCAGACTTTGCAGTGCTGGCGAATCAGATGCATCAGTTTCTACAACTTCTTCAACTGGTGGCTGCATTACACCCTCATCAGCACTGACTAACAACGCAGTTTGTAACCAGTTTCTAGGATCTGTTATGCCAGCAGCTTTGGCAAAGCGTTTGTAAGCTGGAGATTTTATCACTGCATCCATGTTGGGTTGAGATGCGTCCATAGCCAAACTCTTAAATGCTGCACTATTCAAAAAATCACCAGCAGCTTGAATTTTTTGCTTATCAGTTTTTCGCAATAATATTTCGCCAACTGCGTCTGCTGCTACACCACCAGCAGGACCACCAGCAGCTTGACCAGCAACACCTCGAACCACACGATTACCCATAGTGGTGCTTAGAATAGACTTAATTAAGCCATCAGCAGTCATTGCTTGGACGAGAGCCTGATTTGACTTTCCTGTACCCAGAACAGCTCCACGCGCCTGTGTGATACGTTTAGAAAGTTCATTTAAGTCAGCCATAGTTTGAGCTGTCTCAGGGCCAAGAATTTTCATAACGCGACTGAAAACTGCCCCATTCTTTTTTAGCCCATCGTAAACTTGAGAAAATTTTGCAAAATCAAAAGGACCACCAAATCCAACAGCAGTGGAAGATGTTAAAGATCCAATAGCTGTTGCCACAGCTTCACGCTGTAATTCTTTGGGAATAATTTTTAGTGTTCGATTAAGATTGGCAATGTCACCTTTTTTACCGCTATTGATTGCAGTTAAAAGTTTTGGTGCTATGCTTCCTTCGCCGTCTTTGCCAAAGAAAGTAACCAGTCTTTTTTCTAGTGCTTTTTGTTTTGCAGTCGTTTGGTTCGCCAATCGAAGTGCAGAGCGAGCTTTATCACCGCCAACTCTTTGTGCTGTGTTTAGATAGTCTTCACTAAGCGCAGCATAAATACGCTTTGCTGTTCCTGTATCCATATCAGCATATTCGCCTTCGCCTTTGTTTATAGCTCTGCCAATACTGTTTCTGAACTTTTTAAGAGAAGCAAAAGTTAAAGGCGTATCTGGATCTGTCAGCTTATCAAACAAGGCTTTTTCTTTGCCTGTCAAAGCGCCCATACCGCCAACTTCTTCGAGAATTTTGTTGATTAGTATGACGCTATTTGTGGGATCAACAAGTGAACTGGCTGGTACAATTTGATCGACCTCTTTGTAAAGATCACTGGCAGCTTTTTCTAAAGCGCCTCTGGTTTGCAAAACATCAGTTTTCACACGCTCTGCAAGCGATGAAATATCTGGGTTGGCGTCCATTTCTCGCATGATTTCATCAGCACGTTGTGACGCTAAAATTACTGTATCTCTAAATGTTGCTTCAGCTTCGCTTCCAGCTAGTGATCTGGAAAGACCAGCAGCACTTTTTAGCTGCGTGTCATCGCTCAGTACATCTGCTGGAACATCAATACCCAAACGCCGCGCAGCCGCTGCTGCTTCAGGGTTAATACGAGCCGCTTGTGCAATCGCTTCTGCTGCTGCTTGTGATCCACGTCCACCAGACGAAGCTATCCTGATAAGCTCTCCCAGACGCTCTGGCGTCATGCTAGAAACAGATGGTGGCTTTGGAGTGGCGTTAGCATCAATTTGTAAATCTGCTTCACGCAATGCAGCAAGCTCATCTGGCGTAAAGCGTCTTACCACTTCTGCCTCTTGGACACCGCCAACACTGGGGTTACGAATACTGCGTGGACGCATGATAGAAGTTGGCGAGCCAGCAAAGGCATCTGGAAGAGCCATAAAATCTCTTGCAAATTTATCTGCTGTGCCTTCATCAACGCCAGCTTTTGTCAGAATATCAGCAGCGCCACCTACTAAATAGCCGTATCCAGCCATACCATAACCAGCCGCTGTTGCCATGCCATCGCCAATAAACTCAACAGCATCTCTGAATGCTTTGGGAAACTTTACTTGTATGTCGCCATAGCCCAGTGGCATCTCTTCAGGTAAATCTACAACGCCTTCACCAGTGTATGGGTTTAGACCACCACTAGCTTGCTTTGCTAACTCTAGACCCGGCTGTGCGTATTCTGTGCGGAAGTCTGTTGGCTTTTTTTCTTTTTCAGGCAACTCTGAGTCGTCTGCACTAGGAACCATTACATCAACAGAGCTTTTTGAAGACAAAAGTGACTGTTTAAGTTTGGCTTGTTTTAGTTTTGCTTCTCTTAATTTTTCTTCAGCAGTCGCCATCTTACAAACCTAACTCTTCCATACGTTTTAAGTATGCATCAATTTGATCACTATCTAACGTATCAAGATCTATATTTTCTAATTGTTGCTCATTCATAGTGGAAAAATCGTAATCAGTTCCTTCTAACTTACGCTCTGCTTCGATGCGTTTTAGCTCTTCTTGCTTTTCTCTGACGTGACGCAACCAATCACCGACTGTCTTATCTCCATCAGACAAGAATATTGCCTGATCGTTTAGGTAGGCCATCAGCTTGTTTTGTGCTTTAATTTTATCATCTAACCACTGAATTAATTCAGGTTCTGGCATGTTTGTTGGCAGCGCTGTGTTTAGCGCCATGTTCAATTCGCTTTCGCTTAGAGCGCCAAAAGTAACAGATCCAACAACGTCTAAACCAAGACGGTTTTTGACGTTTTCAAGAGCGATTGTTGAGGCTTTCCAGTTAGGCAAAAGATCAGCAAGTTGACCAGAGTTTGCACCACCGCCGCCTTGATCTTCTGGTGTAAGAAGTTTTTTGGCTTCTTCTAAGTTCGCAATGTTTGTTCTAATTTCACCAACTTTTTCAAACGCAGCAAGTGCAGTATCTACGCCAACAGTACCAGCGCGTCTTGCGCCTGATCTTTCACCCTGAAGCTCAATGCCACGCTCTTCAGCTTCTGTGATAGCTTTTTGAGCATCTTCACCAGTTACTTCGTTGCCAAGACCATCTACAACTTTGCGTGTGCCATCTTTAAATGCATAAACAATTACGCCGCCATCAAGTATTTTACTTGCTTGAACTTCTGCTGCGTCTTCATTCGTACCACCTTTACTGTCAGTCCAACCTTCAGGCGGTACAGTAGCCCAACCTTCGTTTTCAAACTGCTGTGCATCAGATTCGTTTTTAACAACGACAGGATCAAAACCAGTTTTAAAAAATTTACGTTCTTTAAATGTGTTTGTACCTGTGCTTGGTTTTTCATAAGGAGAAACAACTTTGCCATCAGCTTTTGCTGCTTTTATTTCTGCGTCTGTCAGAACCATTGCTACGCCATCCACCATCACATTATTGTAATCAACACTAACAGTTGGTGGCTTCAGGCTAGGGGCAAGAGACAACGCAGTTTGCATCCGCGCCTGATCTGTTTCGCGCTTTTCTTTTTTCTTAGCAGCAAGATAATCGGCTGGTGCTTGCATCGCTCCTACAGCAGATCCTAATACAGTAGCACCGGGCTGTGACGCTCCTTGACCCATAGCCAAAAAGAATTGCAGCGCAGCCTCATAAGGATCTGGCTTTTCAACTGCTGGATATAGCTGCTGGGCAAAGTCGATAGCCATTTGTCCACGCTTTTGGTTACCAGCTAATTGACCAAGAATTGGCCTAAGTGCGCCCATGTTGCCTAAATCATTTGGGCTACTTGCTGTGGCTCCAAGTCGTGTTTTGTCTACTGCCATAACTTACCCCTTAATCATTTGCCATTCTATAGGCGCTGTAGCCAGCACCAAGGCCACTAATAAGCTGTCCATAAACTGATGGGTTTGCAGTAAAGCTAGATCCTAGCTCATAACTACGGCTTCTTGTGCTGTATGGTGTACCAGACAATGCACCAAGTGCGAAGTTAACCATCTCCATTGGGTACTGTCTTTGATCCATAAAGTCTGCATATGCCAAGTCAAGCGCACGTTGATCCAAGATACGCTGTGCCTCTCCAGAAGAAATAAGACCAGCCGCTGCACGATTTTGTAGATCCATAACCAGTGGACCTAAGTTTTGATAGGCATTCATTTGCGCTATGCGAGCTGCTTCGTCTGTCTCGAAGCCAGTGCGTAATGCTTCTTCTGCACCAAAACGAGCAGCTCTTTGGTCGCCATAACGACCATACATAACATCTTCTGCGCCAAATCTCGCAGCACGATCTGCTTCTGCTTGAGATCTTCGCATATCTTCTGCATCGAAACGACCAGCACGATCTTCCATAAACTGACCGCGCATAACGTCTTCTGCACCAAAACGTGCCGCACGTTCTCGTTCTGCCTGTGACGCCAGTGTATCTTCAGCCGCAAATCTTGCTTGACGATCAGTGTCAAATCTTCCAGCAGCAAATCCTAGACCCTCACGCGCTGCTTGTGCGCGGAGATCGCCAGCAGCCCTTGCGCCTTCGCCAGCCGCTGTGCCTTCTAAAATTCCAAGGCGAGATCCAAATGCACCACCGGGCGCACGTCCTGCTGCTTGTCTTGCTTGGTTTTGCGCTCTAATCGTTTGTTCTTCAATCTCACGAATGGCTGGATCCATAGCCTGTTGATATATGTCCATGTACTCTTGAGCGTTTTCTATTGAAAATGGATCACCTAAAAGCTCTTCTCGCGTTGCGCCTTGATAATCTCCAATCAAATCTTCTCGCGTTGCGCCTTGGTATTGACCCATAAGTTCATCAGCAGACAAACCTTGGAAATCACCTACAAGCTCTTCTCTTGTTGCTCCTTGAAACTCATCTCCAAGTAATTCTTCACGGCTCATAGAATCGTAGCCGCGACCTAGTGTGTTAGCTACAGAGGCTGCACGATTGATGTAAGGAAGATAATCACCAGCACCTTCACGCAGCATCTGCATTCCAAGACGCTCATCTTCTGTTAAGGTGCTACCACCAAAAGTTGCCGTTCTTTCGCCTTGATAAATTGGATAGTCAGAGCCAGCTATACCTGTGGCAGAAGTAAATAATTCTCGACCAGCTTCAGCAACCCATGCAGGAATCTCTGTACCTGTAACAACTTCTGAAGAATCAGGTAACTCAGTGTATGATGGTGTACAAAAACCGCCCATTTACGCCTCCATGTAGAGCGAACCAACTTTGGACAAACCAAGACGCTCATAAAATTTATCTTTTCGCTCACCATCTCCTGAATAGACATGGCCTAATTTGATTTTGATTTCTGCTTCTCTTGCGACTTGCATAAAACTTTTTATCAACTTTGCGGCGATATTTGACTTTCTATGTTGTTTATAGACAAAAAACCACATATCAGCCAAATATTTTTCATTAGACCACCAGTCAGTGCTTTCTATTCCAGCAATAGATCCAGCTATTTTACCATTTACATCGAATACTATTACAACACCTCTATGCAGAGCATTACTAATTGCTGATGTTAGTTTTTCAGAATCGATTGGCGAAGTACAGTCAATGGTTTCTGAATGCATGACGTTTAACATCATGTATATTTCAGAAAGATCTTCGACTGTTGCCAATCTTATCATTACCTCATACCGCCTAACGCGCCCATTTGTGGATTAGATTGTGTTTGTGCTGTTTTGGGTGGCTGTGTTGGTGGTGGGCCTGCTCGACCTGAAGAAGCAATTGCCTCCATCAATGATCCCAGTTCAGGCAACAACATAAGAAGTGCTTTTGCTGCTTCTGGAGTGATCGCACGATCAAGCTCTGCTAATTGCTCTTCTGTCATTGCTCCAAGGCGTGAAACCAAAACTGCTGCCAGTTGTGAAGATGGCCGCATAATGTTTTGCTTTGCTTGATTGACTGTTCTGTCATCAGGTGCGCCTCGCTGTTGGGGTGGCATGTTTGCCCCAGCCATGTCTGGCATTTCTGGACGTTGGTTCATTTGTGGTTGTCGTGCCATGTTTGGCTCCTTTTAAAAGAATTTAGACAAAAACCCGACAATCTGACCAGAGCCGGGAATAATTGCGTTTGCGACATATGAAAGAACAGCCGTTTTACCAGCATCTTTTGCAGCATCCATTGGATCTGCACCCATAGCCACCTGAGTAATAAAGTCAGCACCAGCAGCGTATCCTGTAACTTTAAGGTTTGCTGCGCCAGCTTCTGTGCCAAAATTAAGACGGTTCATAACTCTGCCAGTATAATTAGCAGCAGGCGCTCCACCAATCCCAGCACCAGCAGAAATTAAATTTCTGCCAGTTTGCACAGCTTGCTGTGGCACATTATCTTTATTTAAAAAGTTAAGTGGGTTTACTGCTCCAAAACCAGCTTTTGCTGCATTTTCCACAGTGGCGTTTCCAGCTAAAGCAGCGCCAAATGCACTACCAGCCGCTGCCCCTGTTGCCCCTGCTACTTTTTGACTCGCACGTTCAATTTGTGCTTGCATCAATGCTTGTTCTGCGCTCATGCCATGCTCAGTGGCAAACTCTTCGCGCAGTTTGTCCATTTCTTCAGCAGTCATATTTAAGTCTTCAGCAGGATCATAAGTCATTGTGCCTGTCTGCTGGGCTTCAATAAACTGAAACATTGGCATGTATTTTGTGCCATAAATCTTTTGCATCTCGCCTATTCCAAGGCCGGGATCTCTTGACTTTAATTCAATAGTTGGCAACGTAATTGTACCGTCTTCATTGGTAACTGGCTTGTCAATTACCGCATCACCCACATTAGCCAAAGCCCCAATGTTTGGGGCTAGATTAGGTATTAGACTTGAACCAAGTATGTTTGACGTAGCAATGAGTTGCCCATCATCTCCTACAATCACAGCCATTTAGGTTACCTCCAAAAAACTTGCCACAACGTGCAACCGATCTGCTGTTGCTGCTGTAACCTTTATAATTTCATTTTCTTGTACCACAAAAGGAGCTGTTAACAACTCACTTGTAGAAGGTCCAGATATTGCTTTTACACTATACACAGAAAATACTGAATTGTCAGCATCTGTTATAGTAACAGTAATTGTATCGTTATGTGCGCTGTCATTACACACCAAAAAAGACTTAAAAATAGCAGTTGTAGCGCCCGGACATGTGTACAAAGTTGTGGCGTCTGTTGTTGTTAAATCTACTTTTGCGTTCTTATAATTGTTTGCCATTATGCCATAAACCACGCTGTAGCTTCAGCTTGCTCAACTGCATTTGTTAGACCGATAGAAGCAGCAAAGTAAGTAGATTGTTTTTCAAGTTCGAGCGTGTTTGTCAGGCGAGCCATATACCCCTGATTATAATCTTCAGGTGGAGTTGGTAATCTTAAAACACCTAAACCAGTTCCTGTCGTACTCATCGCATACCATCCGCTCTTGTGTTTATTCTAAAATCACCAAGCGACCAATCGTCTTGTGTTCCTGTTGTTTGAAACTTCACACTGATTTGCCTACCTTTCGCTCTCACACTAACTTTTTCTGTGGAGCTGGTCATAGCAAATGGCCCTTTAGTTGTTTCAGGCGCAGATGGATATTTGCGTGTATTCAAGTAAAGATCCATTGATGTATTGGCAGACATTGTGACGTTTGGAACAATCTTATCTACCATGTATAAATTTTCGCCTTCAGCAGTTAGTTCGCGTGGTGAGCTTTCTATAAAGCAATTCATCGCTGATCCTGCTGCGCTTGTGCCTGTTTCGTGGTTGTACAAATTGCCATTTGGATCAAATGCGAATGGTTCATTACGAGCGCCAAACGTATCATGCCAAACTGTTCTGTCCATTGTGCCTATCGACCAAGCGCCTTCAACATAGTTATATGTAACATAGCTATCGTTTTCTGGATTAACTGTTCCTGCGCTATTGTCTTCGCTTACATACCACCAAGTGATTTCTTTGAATTTTTTGTTGTGGCCAACAACAACTTTATCGATGTATCGATCCTGCATTCGATCAAATACATAATACTTAACAGGACAAGGCAATTCTTTGACGATACCATCATATGAAAAGAAATTTCGTTTGCCCATCCAGAAGACGTTGCCATCAATGCTAATCATTGTGTTTAGACCGCCAGCACCAGCGTCTGTGGCAAGCAGTCGGAATGAAAAGATGAAAGGCGCACCAACAAATGTCATACCATAGATTGCTTCATCTGTGGATATAATGGTTTCTTCACGCGCTGAAACCATTGCAACGATTTTTGTGCCAACTTGCAATCTCTGATCGCCAGCAGTGTTTAATGCAGTAGGTCCAAACTTGGTAAAGTCTTCCTGTGTTGACCATCGAACAAGCATGTCATCAACATCACCGCCACCACCAGCAGCATAAGCCTGACAGCCAGCCGCAATAAAGTGTCGGTCTGGGAAGGAGACAGTGGTGACACGCGCAACAGATGGAACACTTTCAGCTCCAGCTAAAGAAGAGACAAGAACAGCGCGGTTTCCAATACCCCCTGATGTATCCCAATAGTAAATTGCACCATTACGAACTGTGGCTATAAGATCTTCACCCCAAATGTTGAGGTTCCATGAGCTGTTGTCGAGCGCAACGTCTGCTTCAGTAATACTTCTAGGATTGTTCCAACCCGGCCCACCAGAAGTTCCACCCCAAGCTCCAACGCCCCAACCAAGTGCTGGGTCTGAGCTTTGTGCGCCTAAACCTTCATCAATACCGATCAGATATTTGATTGATATGCCTGTGCCGCCTCCTGCTGCAACTGTTGAGCTTGCGTTTGTAGGTAAAGTTATTGTGTATGTGTCACTGTCTGATACAGTGATCTGATATCCATAATAATCGTTGATTTCATCTGCTGGGATGCCACCAGTTGCTGTAGCTCCGCTGATTACTACCCAATCACCAGTTTCTGCGCCATGCGCCACGTCTGTTACTGTAACTACATTATCAGTTGTACCACCAGATGTTGTAGCCAGTGGATTTATAAGTGCTTGAGTTACAGCAGCGCCATTTGCGTGGGCTGCAAAAGAAGTTCCATTTGTAGCTCTTGTACATCCAGTTAATGTTAAAGAGCTTATACCTGTGTAGGTAATTATTTCACTATCTATTAAAACAGCACCAGAAGATGTAAGACCAGTGACGCTTGCGACATCTATAGTAAGTGGTGAAGTATTATTATTTGGCAGTGTTTGAGTAGTAGTAGTTGCAGTGTTTGATATATCACGCAGTGGTGTAATATCATACAATGCGCCATTCAGAAGGATATACAGGTGGTTGTGAGTGCCGATTGCCATGTAATCTTCGCCATCCGACAAGGCTCTCCAAAACACTGTTTTTCTTGCTATGCCTGTAACACTGGTGGTGTTCTGTGTAACAGTTCCACTAGGATCTAGCTTAGAAATATTTTCTTTTTGCCAGCCGCCTATTTTAGTTGGGTAACCATTACGAAAACGAACCAGATTGCCATCCACCCAAAACGGTCCGTTTTTTCCAGCAGCATATTCTGTGATGTCTTTGACAATACCGGGATCATATTTAAGAAGCTGCAAAGGCATTTATTATTTTACCCATTCATATACTTTTTTGGTTTCTTTTATGCGATGATCTAAACCTGTATAGCCACCATTGATCGTTTTAGTCAGACGCTTGATTACGTCATCATTAACACCTTCGTCGCATATTTTCCATAGATTGTTTTTTCTAAAAAACCATATGGCTGTATCCATTGCGTAGTCTTCTTCTAGCAGTGTTGGATTTCTCAAAACATCTGGAAGGCGCATATCTGATGCAAACGATCTGACGTTGTTATACCCGGTCAATTGGATAAATCCGCGACCAATGTATAGGCTGGCTTTTTCTTTTGTATCGTTTCCAAGTTTGTAATTTTTGCCACGATTTTCGTCCAAGTACACAAGCTCTGCCAATGCTTTGGGGTTTCTTGAATATGGCTTTGCGCTTTCTTCTGTTGGAAATCTTTTAGGCCAAACACGCATCATTGCTTCTACAGAGTAATTTAGATTTTCGCGTGTAAGTTTAAAAGATCCACTTTCATGGATAACTTGACCTATCAAATGTGCGCCACGTTCTGGCGACAATTCGTAGTGTTTTACGATTCCGCGAGCTGTATTAGGTCCGAATGCACCATCTGGCGTACATCCACATTTTTCTTGAAGTATTTTTAACGCATTACTCATTTCTTCATCTCCAAGTACAAACGCCAACAATTTACCAATGTGTTCAAGCTCACTGCGCTAAACAGCATTATCCACTGCCACATTTCCATTATTTCTTACCGTAGTATTTGGATACAGCGCGATTGCCGAACCAGAATGACATGATAGCAGCAAACAGCCCAGCCGTGTTATCATCCCAAATTACATTTAACGCTCCAGCCAAATCAGCGCCTTGCTCGTTCATCATTGTCATTACAGCGACAATTTTGATGGCCACGAAAAGGCCAAAAAAAGCATAAGTGATGACAGGACGGACTGAACCTCTGAGCGCATTAACAAATCCCCCAGCGTCGATACTGTCATGCTTATACAATCCTTCTGTTTCTTTAATTTCTGCTTGCTTGTCTAACTCTTGTAATTTGAGTTCAGATCGCTTTGTCATAAGATCCATCTCAAGCTGCATACGCTCAAGATTATGTTTGTGTTCTTGCCCAGCTTTAAAGTAATTTAAAACTTCTGGTAAGAATGAAGTACCAAAGCCTAGCAGACTGCCCAGCAATGTCATCATCACGCGCTCCTATCTGTCTTAGCTTCTTTGCCTAACCACAATGCAAAAGACGCTGAAAGCATCGCAGTGACGAGCGATACGAACGCGCTCTGTTGAGTTGTGGGATCTGGCAAAGTCATAAACCACAAACAAACTTTCCAAGTAAGAATAATTTGGCAAAGGAAAGCTAGACGTGGCAGTATTTTTAACTGATCTATAGCGTTAGCTGTTAGCTGAACCATGTTACACCTTTATGTTTATCCACAGTATTTTTTCTAAACTTACCACAACTTTGCAATAAGTCCAATCAGACATATTTTCCTTGCTTAATAACCCATTCTGCTATTCTACGATGATGCGTTATAATCACAATTTTGCCTCGCTTATCGTATACAATCCATCGCAATCTGCCTGCTTGTACCAGTCGCATTTACCATTTGCCTTGGCCTTTACCAATCAACCAAAGTATGAAGCCCATTACAGCAATACCAACGACTGCGGCTAATATACCAACAATCCATTCGATAATCTGACGCTTTAATTCTTCCTTGCGGTAAAGTTCATCTTTGCGTTGTTTTCGCATTTTTGCTTCTATTGACAACACCTCTTCCCATGCAGATGGTCCGTAATTCCACGAAATAAAAGCCTTAATGTCTTTACGCATAGTCTCCATCTTTTTTTTCTGGGCAAAAATTTGCAACGCAGTTTCTTCGTCGGAGCCTTTGAAAGAATACCAAGGGGGGTTTTTACTTTTTTCTTCTGCGTAATTGAAATCGGAAAACGCCTTACCCCATTGGGAAAGTTGTCCACTCATATCTTGCAAATCCCGACCCACAGCAATGCCTTGCTTGATGGCGTTAAATGCAGAAGTGGCTACACCGACTGCTGTAATAGGATCAATCATGTTTCACGAAACCTCACTGGACAATAGTAATAAGGATCTACACGATAGATCCTATCATAATACCCAAAGCGTTTCGACCCACAGTCATAGTAACACGCTTTATAAAACCAGCTACCGTATCCGTTTACCCACATGTGTCCATGAGCTATGAACACAAGCGTACATATCATTATCGTTCCATCAAACGATCTATTTTTTCTTCAATTCGATCAAAACGTGCGACGATTTGATTCATAACAGCAGAGCTATCAGTCTTTGTAACGTACTCTTTTGCCATCTCTTCTCTTGTTTTATTCAAGAGAATTTGAACGCGCCCAAGTTCAGTGTGTTGTGTTTTTATCCACCAACCCAAACCACCAATTGCAGTGGTTAATCCTAAATTTATGAGCGCGTTCATTTCCATTACTGTGCAGCCACTTCTTGTGCTTCTTCAGGCGTGTCTTCTAAAGATTTTTTTAACTTACTAATCCAGTAAATTTTTCCACCTTCCATTTGCCTTGCAGATTTCATTGTGTTGGCTATTTTTCGTTCAAGATCAGCAACATGATCAACTGCTTCTTGCTGTTCAGGGGTCATGTCTTCAAAAGTGTATTCTTTTTCGTCAATAACAATAGGCGTTGTTTTTTTCTCTGCCATTGTGATTTCCTTTCTTTGTTAAATTACCAAGGTACGCCAGAAGAGTCGCTTGCTGCACGGTCAATCTGACCTTGCACTTTTGCTGTGCGGTCTGCTTCGACACGCGCCTTGGCTTGATCTGCTGTTTCGTCACCTTCGATCAAGCTGTTGTATACCCAACCTAAGACTTGATTTTCGGTCAAATCTGCATAGGGCGTAAAGTCTGAAGCGGACGCGTCATATGTTAAATGCAGTTTGTCACCTTCTGTAGAAGTGTAAACGGGATCACCGTCGCTTGCTGCTACGCAAGACCAATAGACGAGGAATACTCCACCGTCCGAATCTTTATGCGTCATGTCGTTGACGCTCCACGTTGTTGTAATAGCCATTGTTTATATCTCCTGTGCTTCACGCATAGCTTTGTATGCAGTTTTAACATCATCTGTCCATGCTGCATTAGCTATGGCTTGTACGCTTGCATCCTCACCAGAAATATCTGTGGGTGTATGCGTCCAGCTACCATCTTCAGCTTTTACTGAACTAAATGGTACAAGAACATGACGGTGAAAACTGCGGCTGAGTTCTGTTTTTACACCACCAGCCCCTTCTTCCATAATCTTAGTAGCTTTACGAACTTGGATACTCCAAGAAGAAACCACTTCAATTTTATCATATTCTATTTCTTTTGTTATGTCGCCTTGTGCCATGTTTACCTCCTTTGGCTATGGACTGTCCGACCCAATGCTAGGCAGTGGGTTATGCTGACTCATAAGTAGCCGCCATATAAATAGAGCGACCATTTGTTACTTGTCCGTATTGGTGATACCGATGTGATGTTTGTTGTGATGGAGCAGTAGGTTGAACACCCCGAACAATTGTTTGACTAGAGGAAATATAAGCTAGACCCACGGTATCCCCACTATTAGTTGAAGGACCACCTTCATCTGTCCACATTCCACCATTAACGGAACTTTCACCTGAAGCACTTGTAAAGGGAAGACCACCAATTGCAAGATTTCCTGCCGTGCCACTAGCATCGTTTCTTGTAATGTTTGCATAAACATGAACTGTTCTACCAATTTTTGTATAACGTCCATTAGCAAAACTAAGCGTTCTAGAGACATCCGCACCATCTAGTAAAGTTGGAGTAAAATCGCCTTCTTCGTAATCGTCAAATATATGTGAGGACGCTGTTCCAGAGCCACTACCAGTAGCAGAGAAGTTGATGCCGTGACCCGATGTACCTATTACGAGATTACCATCGCTAATAGTAAGATCACCATCCCCATCAATGGTTGCTCTTGTTGCAGAAGCACCGCTACTGTTTCTTACCTGAAACTTCATAATGTGTTCGTTATTAGAGCCTACACGTTGGGCTGCAATAGCAGTTCCGGGATTGTCATTAGACCCAAGAGTTAGCGCAATACCAGTATTAAGATTAGCACTCAAATTTCTAAGATGGACATAAGCTCCTAAATCAGATTCTGAGTCTGTTTCTGTTCTAGTTTGTTTAAATGTTGCCTGTCCATTGCTACTAATGCGTAGCCGTTCAGCCGTAGCTGCACCTGTTTTTTGTGTTTCAAAAGTTAGATATGCGGCATCTGTCGCACCATCCTGAATTGCTCCAATGTTTGCTAAGTTACTGTCAACATTTGTGTTGCCAAATCTAATATTTCCTAGTTGTCCTGATGTAGCACCAGAGGTTCTAGTCATCATCAAACCTACACCAGTAGTATTATCCAAATGCACATCGTCTTGAGGGGAGCTAACCTTAATACCAATTCTGTCGTTTGTTCCATCTACAAACAGCATATGAGATTCATTATCTGACTCCACCCTAAAGTCAGAGGTAAGTCCCGGTTCATTTACAATAATATGACCGCTAGTATTAAAAGTTATTCTGCGCTGATTGTCTTGAACTAAATCAACAGTTTCATCGCCATCAAAGTTCCCTACTTCAACTGGTGATCCTGATCCATCTCTGCGCCTACGAACGCCGCTTGAAATAGTTGTGCCATCACGAATAACCCACCCCGCAATGGTATTAGTGTTGGCTGTGCCATCGTTTTGCACAATGCCGTAAGTTGCACCAGATGCGTTGTCGCTGTCTATGTGAAGGGTTGATGCAGGGTCATTTGTGCGAATACCAATGCGATTATCCGTGGCATCCACATAAAACATGTTTGCGTCATTACTACTCTCAACACGGAAGTCTGCGGCATCGCCATTTTCATTGAAAATCGCCCCTGACCTAAACGTAGACACTCCTGAATTATTAATAGTTAAGACATCTACCCCAGTTATAGAGTCATTGTGCGTTCTTATTCTAAATGAAGGCGTGCCATCTGATCCTGCCCTAAGCCCACCAATCGCAACTCCATAGTTGTTGTCTGTGCTGGTTCCGAAAAACATATTCGTATAACCACCGCTGTCAGTGGTAGCTGAAGGGTGTAACCTTAAAAAAGATGAGCTATCATATTGCGAGGTGATTTGAGCTTTGCGAATGTCATTCGTATGATTGGACAACAGGCCAGCATTGAAAATTGCTCTACCAGCCTCAGACATATCAAGGGTCAGGGCAGTTATGGTTGACCCACCATCATTACCTTTAAACTGTATATCCTTATCTGCTACTGCTGCATAAATAGTAGGATTTTGAGAATCTGCCCCTATTTCTAATATAGAGGTTCCATTATCTTTAAATCTCCAATTTGGAGCATCACTGTCTAATATAAGATCACCAGCTACATCGAGTGTTAAATCACCAGTAGCGTTTGTAATTGTACCAGCAGAACCAGAGTGCGAAATCTGCAAATCGTTGTCGGCTCCGATGTTAATAATTGCACCATCAGATTGCAGCGATAAATCATCATCTATAAATAGGTCAGTTATTGCTAAATCTTGCGATAAATCTGTGACAGCCGCACCAGCTCCAGCTCCATCAGTCGCAATTATTTTTGTCTGGCCATTAAGGATATTTATAGTAGCGCCACTACCTTGCTTGATTGTAATTGTTTGACTTCCACTTGTTGCATTCTCAATGAGCCAAACTTTACTAACTGTATTTGGCAAAAGAGTAACAACTCTTGTGGTTGTTAAACTGGCGCTAGAAGTAATTTTAAGAAACAAAGATCGCAGAACATTTTTATTGGCTGCTGTATCAGATCCTTCTGGCATAGTGAGAGAAGTATCAGCATCACCAATGGTAGCTGTGCCATACCCAAATGCATCAGCAATTAATTCAAGGTTTGTATTAGTCTTCGTACCCCAAGAACCAGCGTTTTCGCCAGTGGCCATTTCTTCGAGTTGAAGGTCATTGTCAAAGGTACTAGCCATACTTTTATATCCTTATATTAATCAATGCGGATCAATCCAGAAGCGCCCGGATCTGGGAACACAATTCTGAATGTACCTGAAGTTACTGTAAAATCACCGCCAAAACTTAACACTGCAATTGCTTGCTTGCCAGCAGTTGTGTCATTGTAGATCAATGCGCCAGCCGTTGTGAATGTAGCTGATGTCCATTCTGGGTTATTAAAGTCAACATGTGCTGTTGTGCCAGTGGTTCCAATTGTAGCACCAGTCAAAGTCTCACCACCTGTTGTGTATCCATTGCCGTTTGCAACTTCTCCAGACGCACCTGTATATGTTGTTGTTGCAGCACCTAAACTTGCTGATGAAGTAAAAAGTGCGATTTTGATTGTATCAGAATCAAGGTCTTGCTCTTTCTGAAACAAGTCTTCCTTGAAGCTGGTACACATTGCTTGAGTAATAGCCATTATAAGCCTCCATTATATTCTGCTGCGTAGTCTCGCTGCATCTCTTGTACAAATAATTGCACTGCTTCGTCAAATTGTGTCTTATAAAGCGTCAAAGTTTCTCCAGCTTTAAGAAAAGCTGATGCTTCATAAAGACACGCTGCTAATAACACATTTTCTGCGTTATCTCCAATCCAAGTATTCGCATTACTTGAACTCAAGCCTGTTTCTGGGGCGATAAAATCAACTTGATAAGTTGAAGTAGTGGCATCTGGAGTTGGTGCAACAGTGATTGTTGTTCCTCCAGTGGCTGCTGTTTTGGTGCTATACATTTCTGGAACGCCTTGAGTTGTGGCGTTTGGCCAGTAATCACGCAAATAAGAATCAACTCTGTGATTAAGATAAGAAGATACATTCGATGTAATAATTGAAACCTGTCTAATCATTCTTGCCGAAGGCACAACATAATCTGACGTGCCTTGCACAAGGCTTGCTGATGTTGTTTGCCTAAAACACGGCAAGTTTGGTAGGCGCTGAAAGATCATCTCTTCAGCCTGTGTTATGATTTCATCAATAGAAGCTGACAGCTCTGCGCTATCGTCTTCTAAGAAGTTTTGAATATTACTTACCAATTGTGTGTAATTCATTAACCATTACCCCACGATCCATTATTCCATGCATTATTACCCCATCCAACTGCTGTCTGTACAGCCGTTCCATCGCCGATTGCACCTGTACCAGCCAAGCCTGTTTCGGATATTTCAGATTCTGCAACTTCAGTTCCTGTTGCACCAACACCGCCAAGACCAGTAACTGGTTCAACAATAACATTAAAATCACTATTAGCGCCAGTTCCAATAATATGAACAGCGCCAGTACCAGCTACGCCTGTTACATCGAAGTCTTGCTCAAGAGTTGATGTTCCAATCGCACCTGTGCCAGCTACGCCTGTGATGACTTCTTCTTGCTCAAATGTTGATGTACCAACACCACCTGTGCCAGCTACGCCTGTTTCTTCAATTTCAGACTCTGGAACTTCAGTACCAACAGCTCCTGTGCCAGCCAAACCTGTGACTGGTGTACCAAACACAAGATCTCCAAGTGCGCCAGTTCCTGCAACACCTGTTGCGTTAAAGTCTTCTGATATAACAACTTGATAAGTTCCAATAGCGCCTGTACCAGCCGCTGCATCTATAGCTGGGTTTGCAAAGACTGTGCCTACAGCGCCTGTACCAGCCACTCCAGTGACTGTAATCTCCATTTCTATAAAGTGTTTAGTAGAAATAGAACCATGAGCTGGTACGCCCACAGGTGGGCGCTGACGTTGATCTAAGAATATGTCGTAGTTGTATCCAACAAAAAACGTAACATTTTCGGGATCATTGTCTGGACGTGGATTAAAAAGAGCTGTTGCATCGACAACATTTCTGGCTGGTGTAAGCTGTGGTTGTTTTGGCTCCCAATCGTCTGGAGATACGCGCAAGCCATCCCAAGTTGTTTTGAGGTCAGTATATTTGACCCTCAAACCACCTCTGTCGCTTATTGCTAGGGATTTTTTTCCTCTTGCGAATTTGCCCATTAATATAAATTCAGCGCAGTTGGCTGAACCCTCAAAGAAACGCCGTCATTGTCAGATGCCGCTGCAAAGTTAAATGCGCGTTCATACATCTCATTTAGCATTGAAAACTTTTCAGGTGCAAACTTCATAGATAATTTACTGGCTAAACCAGCACAGATACATTCATTCCATCGATATGGAATGTCTGCGTCTTGGTTTGATGCTGTGACATCTTCGAGCTGTCTGATTGCCCAGTACACCATACTATATGTTGTGGTATCTGGAACTTGCCAAAAATAAATAACAGGCGTGAATTGCTTATCTAACATATACTGGCTTGGTTTGCCGCCAGATGTTTTGTTTGGAAGCTGGTTATAATCTGCAATCGACACACGATTGATAAGTTGATCAGAGTTTGTACCAGTTCCACTGTCGCGTATAACTGCGCTTATGATGTCGATTGTTCCTGCTGGCAGTGTGTAAGACGCTGTGCCGTTCACCAGTGTTAGTGTTTGCTGATCTACAGCCCAGTAGTTAATACCTCTGTTTGCCCACTCAGAGAAGAGCAGATTGAGGCTACGCCTAGCAGAAACTGCTTTGTCGCCTGTTTGCGTTTGCGTATCAATATTGCAGCGTTCAAATGCCTCAGTAATAATTTCTTCTACATTTGGTCGAAACGCCACTGTTCCTGAAGTAGCCATAAATCACTCCTAATTTTGAAAAGGTGGCCGAAGCCACCTAATCTAATATTCTTTAGCTACGCGCAAAACTACCTGATATGCATCTCCAGCCGCACCAGCTCCTGTTGTGGTGAATTTAACGTCACCAGTTGGACTTGTGCCATAAGAAGAGCTTGCAGGAAGCCCACCAAATTTTTCGAAACTATGATAGCCTTGTTGATTTTCAGCCAAGTGCATGATGATAATATCAGTGCTTGCGTCTGCCAGCACCTCTACTGTCATGCCTTGAATGATCCACCAACACTCTAGAATTTTCACGCCTGTGCATGTGTCTCCATTTGAGTTTTTAACAAGTGAAGAAACATCAATTTTACTTACTGCGCTTTCGTCACCAGTATCGACATATTGATACTGAAAAGCAAACACAGCTTCGCGTGGGTTATCTTCTATCGTAGTTGTTGTTACGATATCAGCCATCAGCTATCCTTTTTCTTTGGTGGACGGCCACGCTTTTTCTTAACAGGTTTTTCTTCCCATGCCTCATTTACATCAGGCGTGGATGGATCATCTGCTTTGAGCGTACCATCTTTGTTTCTAGCTCGAACCTTCTTTCGAGGGTTCATCATGTTTAGCTTACCCATGCGTCACCTATGAAACGGCTGCGCTAAATGGAGTTGCTTCTGATCCAGTAGCTGATTGGTTAATTAAAACACGAAACTTGTTTGAAGCAACGTCTTGGATTTCAATGTGACCTCCAAGAATACCGCCAGTTGTAGTACCATTTAAAGTAATCGTGTCACTATCTGCTGCTGTTTCAAAAATAGATGCTGTCGCGTCACTATCGTTTGCAACCACTGCAACACCTGACATTGTGTCATTGGCGTTAGCAACTTGGATCTTGTAACTGTTAGAAGTTACAGTTGTCTGAACAAAGAAACTATATGTATTGCCAGTTCCAGACGCTGCTGGAAGTGTTAAGGTTGCGCCTGACGCTACATTAAGGTTCATTGTACGTCCTGCATGAGATGCAGATGTAATTGTTGCGTCTGCTGTAATAGAAACCAGAGAATCTGAACCGCTAATAAAACCAGCAGTAGAAGTCACTGGACCTGAAAATGTGGATGAAGCCATAGTATAATACCCCTTGCACAAGGTTTCGCCATGCAGTCTGTGCAACGTCAGGTGGGGCGTTCTCCTGTCTGCAAGGCTAATGTTACCCCAATCGCAGAATAACACATTTGTCTAAAAAAGAAAGAGGCGACTTTCGCCGCCTTTGTTTGTTATTCTTCTTCTGCAAATTCTTCATTGCATCTTACGCACATTGTCATCACGCTTTTTCAACTTTTTTATACGTTGCCTTGCCTATCACATTGGGCGAATTCCTAACAGACTTCGCATCCCACTCGTCTTTGGTCATCCAGTTGCGTCCACTCTTGTACTCGTAGACGACAACCACGTCTGGCATTTCTTCGTATTCCTCGCGCTTTTTTTCTTCATAGCATGTTCCGCAAAAATGCCACCCATAATCTGGCTGATATTCCCCTTCTGTTGCATTGCAATGGACACATTGCTTTCTATCTGAGTTGCTCATCTTTCTTCCTTTCTTAAAATGGTGTTTCGTAGCCAGCTTCGATTGGGCAATCGTATCCACCCATATGATCGTAACGCTCTTCTGCCCAACGCAGTGCAGCGCGTTCTGCTTCTTGCTCGTAAATGTATGCGTCTTTTTCGCTATCCCATTGTGCAGCGTACTCTTCACGATCTGCGATTGCTTCGCGGATTGCTTTGAACATATCGTTGCGATTTGCATGACGTAGTTCAACTTCTTGATTAGCTTCGTCTGCGCGTAGTGTGCATACCCATGATTTTTCCATTGGGAAGTTTGACACCATACCCATTTCGCGTTCTGTGCCGTCATGTAGCTCCATCATGATGTCCCACGCTGGCACACCTTTGCCACAACGAACTGCGCGAAGCTTGAAGCTATCGATGTAACGCTGACGATCAATCACAGCTTGCTTCTCGTCTTCAGCGTCTTTAAGTTTACGGATCAAATCACGCGCAGCTTTGACAGCTTTATAAGTGCTGCAATCTCCATCCCAGTTTTCTTCTGGATAAATTTCGTGAAAGCCGTCTGCTAGAACGTCATCTAGTGCGCGTTCCATGTCGTTTAGGTTATATAGTTTTGAGTTTTTCATTTTTCTTTCCTCTCTCTCTACAATACTAATATATGACAAGTGTCACGAATTACAATAGGCAAAAACAACTTTTTTTAAAAAAAGAAAGAGGCGATCCGAAGACCGCCTCAATCAAGCCCAAACAGAGAGAGGTTTGGAAAACTTATGCTGCGCCTTCAGATCCGAAAACACCGCGCCAGTCAGTGAAGCCAAAGCTGTAACGCTCGCGTACTTTGTAGCGCACGTTGCCAGTTTCAAAATCACCTTCCATCCCTTTTTTCATTGGGGAACGCTGGAACATTTTCAGTCCATCAGGAACATCAGTAACCACAAAGAACGCATCGCTGTCTGTCAGACGGCGCATCACATGATATCCTTTTGGCAGATAACCACCAGAACGGATAGCGTTGATGTCGTTGTCAGCAGTTCCTGTGCGTAACTGTGATTCTAGCAGACGTTCTGCAACAAAGGTGTATGCTGTTGGAATAACAAGCATTTGACCTTGTGCCGCAACCCGAAGACCACGATCATCTTTCATATCCGCGATTTGGATAAGAATAGATTCAAGTGATGTTTCGGAAAGGTCAGCAGCAGTCGCAAGTGTGTTTGACTGGTTGCCGTTCTGCGTTGGGTGGGCTGTACTCAAAAGAGCTACACCGTCACCGCCAGCATATGTGCCTGCTGAAGTTGCGTTATTCAAAATATTTGCAGCTTTGATCTCTTTAGTAGAGGCCATAGAACGTGCAAGTGCTTTTGTATAGCGCGAAGCAATTGAGCCATATTGACCGTCTTCTTCAGCTTCTTCAGTAATTGAGAAAGCCAAAGCAATTGTTTCGTGCTGATAACGCGCAGTCCACTGTTGAGAAGCCGCATCGTAACTGATTGCTGCGCCTTCACCTTTGGTTGGAGCTGATCCAAACCCGGATAAAAGAACGTCTTCTTCAAATGCCTTCTGAGAAGTATTTGATTCGAAAACCGCCTCGTATTCGGCTGGATAGCTGTCATATTCGAGTCCAAAAAGAGTATTCAGACCCGGCTCAAGCATTTTAGCAAAGGATGCTCTATTCATTGCCATTGTTCATACCCTCCTTAAATACCAGCAGTCTGTTTCAGGACATGCTCGTTGACAAGCACTTCCATGATTGCATTAGCACCAAACGCATTGTCTGGTGTATCGTGCAGAGCAATGATTTTACATTGCGCTGTACCAGCAGCCATAGTTCCTGAAATTTCAAAGCCAGAACGACCAGTTGTTGTGGACCCTGCACCAGCAACAATATCAGCACAATTGCCGATATTTGTCTGTGCAGTAGTACCAGCAGACTGGACTTTAAACACAGTATATGGATCATCATACACATAAGCTACGATTTCTGTAGCTGTAGTGCCTGATGGCCAATACTCACTATACACATATGATCCATCACTAGCAGTGTATGAAACCCCTGCAAACACACCAATCTGATTCGTTTCAGTAGCACCTGCTGGATTTAGAACGCCATCCGCTGTTAGGATGACCATATCTCCAGAGAAGATGTTTTCTGCAAGACCAGAAGTAATGGTGTATTTGTTTGTGCGAGGTGCATTACCGCTCATGTGACGAACTGGCACAAAGCCAAAGGCTGCATCTACATTAGCCATTTATTCGCTCCTTTTAGCGTTAAGTTAATCACTCATGGCAGAAAGAGATCTACCACGACTTACCTCAGAATGCCGATCCTGTTGGATCTGCAATCCATTACGCCGTCCCATCGCATCAAGTTCACCGACAACTGATTCGTTTTGCTCTTGGTTCTTTCCTGAATAATAGTCTTTCATTTGTGTGTGACGTTCTTCAGGCATTTCGCAGAGGAGCATTCCTTCAATGCCGATACAACCTTCCCACTGGCCGTGATTAATAGTCGGAAACAACTTACTTTTCACAGTGTCAGCAGAGCGAGGTTCCCATCCTTCGCGCATACGTTTATACACGTTATCTGGGGTGTCTTTACCCTGAATCGAGGTAGCTACCCACCTTTGGACATAACCGGGACGTGCTTCTGGCGCGTCCAAAAGTGCTGGTGGTTTCCATGCCGTTTCACGACGAGTTTCCTCATCACGGATGGAAGTACGAGTTTGGCTTGCACGAACATTTCTTTTCTCAGACATTATTGGCTCCTTTGCTGACGCCGAATTTCGGCTTCATATTTTTTAAGACTCTTTTCATCATTGATGCCAAGTTCTCTCGCCATCCTAAGTTGTTCTTGCGTCATCCGCACTCTATTGCCCTTGTACTTGGAAGAACCGCCTGTAGTTGGGGCGACTGGGGGTCTACTTTTTGTTCTTGCCTTACTTGGACTTGATCCTGAAGATAGCTCAGGAAACAATTTTTGTAAACGACTGTTTAAAATTTGGTAATATTCGTCCGAATTTTTGTCATAACCTTCTAAATCAAGTTGGACATCAATTGAACGAGCAGCAGCCGTTTCTCTTTCAAATCCTGCTGCATTAAACCAGTTATTTGCTTGCCACCATTGCATTGCTTTTTGTGGCGCTGGGTTTTGTGCAGCTTGCTGTGCGCGGCCTACCGTTGGAGATGCTGCTGCACGTTGCTGTGCTTGTTGACGTTGCATTTCAGCAATACGCATAGCCGCTCGCATGTCGGCCAGTTGCTCCTGATATGCTACTTGCGCTTTCGTGTCACCTTCTTCCACGGCTTGCTCAAGAGCTGCCCTAGTTTCTCCGTAACGCTGGTTAAACGCTTGTTCAGCCGATTTCTGAGATCCTTGCTCCAGTCTTTCAAGCCTTTTCTGAAGCTGCGAATTTTGCTCCTGAATTTGCCTAGCTTGAACTTCGGCATCTCTACGCTGTTGAACAAGTTTTTGAATGCGCTTTTGAACTTTAGGTCCATAGTCATCATCCTCTGCTGTTTTTGCTTGTTCCTCTTCAGCTACATCTTTAGCCTCTTCTTTGGCTTCTTGAACAGGATCTTCTGTGATTTCAATCTGAAAATCTTCTGGCTCACCTTTAGCCTTCTTAATTTCAGACTCGATCTCTTCTAAAATTTCTTTTTCTGCCATAATCTTACCCTAAATATGCTGCAACTTCTACACCGTCTGGCAGTATAGAAGTTATTTCATCATCGTTTAAAAGAAGAAACTTTACGCCTTTGACTACAATCTTTTGACCAGCATATTTGCCATAAGTCACACGATCACCAATTTTTGGTAAAACTTCTGATTTCCATTTTGCGCCTGTGTCTCTGTCACGATACGCAAGCTCACCCATAGCGCATACTGTGCCATGAGCTGTAAGATATTCTTCATTATCTTTTGATGAATCTGGCAGTAATATACCGCCTGCTGTTTTCATTTTCACCTGATTAGGCTGAACCAAAACTTTCCAATTTAGGGGAATTGGGATTTGATGAGAACCAATTGTTGCACTGGTTTCTTCATCTGTAAATATTCTATCATGCTGATGAGACATGTCATACATCCTCCTCATTAAGAGTTTTTAAAGTTTCGCGGATAACCTCAGAGGCTTGCATTAAGCCTTCTGCGATCCCTACGTTTTTATGATATGCGTTGAAGTCGGCCATCCGACCATCAACCATACCTTCAGCTATTTCTAACCGCCGTTTCTCCAGATTTTTTCTGATCTTCTGGAGTAGATCGCTTGTTGTCATCTTTCACGCCTCCTGACATTGACACGCCAGTCACAAGCACTTCGACAACTTCAGAGTTTTTTTGTTCTGGCATTAGTATTTTTTACCTTTCTTCATTGTTTTCTTTTTTTTCTTTACATTCTTTTTGACAGATTTCATAGGTTTCTTTTTGCCATACTTCATTTTTTGTCCTCCTTTAGACATAAGTTTACCAAAACTTGCTCTATTCATCGCCCCATAACCTTGTTGGCCATATTACCAAAGAACCTCACGACAGGTGGTGCTGCTTTCATTGCGCCCATCATAGCCGCTGTGATAACTCCAGAACCAACTGCCATTGGTGCAATTTCTTCTTTGCCTGTCTCTATTCGATCTTCTGCGCTTTCACCTTCTCCAGTGCCGCTTACAAATCCACCAAAAGCTCCAGTTCCAGTTCCAAATGCAACATTTGGCAAAAATTTACCGCCAACCATTCTGGTTACTGCCATTGGAGCGCCAACTGAAATTGTTGGCAACATACCTAAACCACTAGATGTTGTGTATTCGGCTGGATAGTTTTCCTTAAACGCAGCTTGCTGCTGATTGATTTCGCTGTCGATCTCTTGAAATGTCTTGTCGCTAAACGGCGCTCTTATTCCAGCTTCGATCTCACCACCCAAACCCACAATTGTTGCGCTGTCTAATGCAGTTCGAGCCATACCTTTTAAAGCCTCTGGATCTTGTCCAGTCAAATCGTACTTTGGTGGCGAAGACATTTTGTAATATGTTTCCCAAAAGCCAGCCATTAAACTTGACCTCCTGACAGCTCACGCGCCAAAACTTTTAACGTATCTGCAAAGCCTTTATCCAACTCTTTAGCGGCCATAGCAAATTTCTTAGGAGATATTTCGCTAGACTTTAGGCCACGCCGCTCCAAAAAGCTCTTAGCTGCTCTAATTTCTGCTTGCGCTACGCGCTTAACTGCCGCTCTCGCCATCATTATCTCCTACGCCTTGCAACGCGCCATAACCAACTGTACCAACTAAAGGCACAGAAAACAAATTTTCCTTCATCTGGCGCATTACGCCTTCTCTATATTCATCTTTATTTGGTCCAAAGTCAGTGTAAGTCGATACAGGCAAATTGTTTTCTCTGAAGATCCGCATCACTTCTTTGTTTTCAGTAAGATGTCTAGGAACAAGAGCAGTATCAAAATCACTTAGGCTCATTGCATAATTAGGTTTTGCTTCAAAATACTTTGTTGGAGCAGTTTGCATAATTTCACCAACACGGTTTATTGCATCTCTGAGCGCAGGAATATCGTCCATAGATACAAAACCTTCAGATACAGCCGCTGTACGAGCAATGTCTGGATCGTTCCTTGCTATAGCCAAAAGCAGCTCATTTGCTGTTTCTATACCCATCATGCGTGTTATCGGCTCTTGAGTTGTGACAAGCTCGCCGTCTTCATTTCTAGATCTTTTTGTTCTAATTTCTGTTTTCTTAAATTTTTCTGTAAGATCATCGATCATAGAATATTTTACATCGTGAAATTGACTGAATAAATCTTCAAGAGGGTTTGTTCTAAAATCTGGGTTATCTCTTTCTTCAACATAAATTTGACCTCTAGCATCTTTGACCTCATCAATACTTTTAAATGGTCGTGACGTTGCTGCTCTAAATGCCCCTGCATAGTTTTGAGATCCATATTCAGAAGCTGGTAGATACATTGAACCGTAGTCGCCTTGGCGCATATCTTTTAGGCTTGTTGATAATGTTGCTGGCCTGTCTGGTCTTGGGCTTCCATCAGAGTAATATGGATCTTTTGGAGGCAGCACTCTGCCAACATCTGCATATTCTGAAATGCCATCATAATCAGCAAGAAGTTCTTTATTATCGACAAGTCTTGCAGTGCGCCCATCACCTCTTAATGCTCTACTTGCTGCTCCAAACAGTTCGCCAAAACTATCAAAATCTTTTGGATCAACTAAATCAAAAGCTATAGCAGCATTTACCATTCTTAAATCTAAGTCAGAGTCTTCTAATGCTCCTGATGATAAATATCTGGCAGTATCGTCTGCTATGTGACCAAAATTTATGTCTGCTTTTAGACGTTCTTTAAATTGTTTTGTATTTTTTATTTTTACTTTGCTTTTTGGCTGTCTGCCTGTGTAAGCATCTGTTGGATAGATGTTCATGTTTGGGTTTAACTTATAGGGGTCCATAATCAGGCTAATCTCACCAAACTTTTGTAAATTAGCTGGATCTGAAATGCCAATCGATGGGCTAGGAATGCCGCCAAGTTCATTCGCTACCAATATACCTTCAAGGCTTGTATTATGCACTGCTATCAAAGGCGCATTATCTACTGTTGGTTCTGGAACAGATGGCATGGTTCGAACTTGTGTTTGCAATTCTTGTACATTGCCAGCACTTTCTCTGCCAAACGCATCACGAATGGCAGAAAACATTCCTTTACTAGTGTCGATAATTCTTTCACCAAGTTGACTAATTGCGCCTTTTGCTGGATTTGCCATCTTACCACGCCTTACATGACCAATATCTGGCTTTAGTCTTCGGGCCGGGGTTATCGCAGTTATGACGCGATCTAAAGTTTTTTCTACGACCTTTTTGGTTCTTTTTAATAGACATATTTGGGTCGCCAAAGGTAACGCGCTTTACTCTATCGCCGTCTTTGACATACACCACAGACTTCTTTTTGCCATAAGATGTTTCGCCTTTGGCAATGCGTCGAGGCTTGTTAAGCGTAACTTTTTTACCTTTGTATGTAGCCATTACTTTTTCTTCTTCTTTTGCTTTTTCATTTTTTTGAAGTCAGCGCCAGTAATTTTGTTTTTTGGTTTGGCTTTGCTTGCAATCTTTTTTTGAGCTGGACTTAATTTTTTCATTTTTTATGCACCTTCTGAACTTCAAAAGACGCCTTCTTACTTGCGCCTTTGTGGGGTTTATA